>ENA-OWOA01000382-OWOA01000382.1-gut-metagenome-genome-assembly--contig:-NODE-382-length-10513-cov-3.036508_pt1 | contig 10513 bp, 7 predicted proteins | sample MGYA00248251_ERZ651780 | MGnify/ENA primary metagenome ERZ651780 (study PRJEB26908, sample SAMEA4031714) | gut metagenome | biome: gut; feature: normal infant; material: stool | place: China | collected 2015 ... | reverse complement strand
TCAAGGCCGAAGGAACCGTCGGAGATCTTGACGGCGGCCTTGCGGGCCTCCTCCTCGTCGAACTGCTTCTGCGCCTGCTCGATCAGGGTGAGAATATCGCCCATGTCGAGGATGCGGGACGCCATACGATCCGGGTGGAAGACCTCGAAATCCTTCAATCCCTCGCCGGTGGAGGCGAACAGGATCGGCTTGCCGGTCACGGATGCCACGGACAGCGCGGCGCCACCACGGGCGTCGCCATCGAGCTTGGACAGCACCACGCCGGTGAAATCCACGCCCTCGTCGAACGCCTTGGCCGTCTGCACGGCATCCTGGCCGATCATCGCGTCGATGACGAACAGAATCTCGTTCGGCTGCACGGCATCGCGGATGTCGCGAGCCTGCTTCATCAGCTCCTCATCCACGCCGAGACGGCCTGCGGTATCGATGATCACCGTGTCGTAAAGCTTCTGCTTGGCGAGCTCCACGGCGTCACGGGCCACCTTCACCGGGTCGCCGGTGGTCTGGCCGGGGGAGACGACCGCTTCGCCGCCATCGGACTGCACGCCCTTCTCCGGCGCGTACACCGGCACGCCGGCGCGTTCGCCGACCACCTGCAGCTGCGTCACCGCGTTCGGACGCTGCAGATCGGCCGCCACGAGCAGCGGGGTGTGGCCGGAATCCTTCAGCCAGTAGCCCAGCTTGCCGGCGAGCGTCGTCTTACCGGCGCCCTGAAGGCCGGCGAGCATGATGATCGTCGGCGGATTCTTTGCGAAGTTCAACGGGCGGTCCACACCGGCGCCAAGCACCGCGGTGAGTTCCTCGTTGACGATCTTCACCACTTGCTGCGCCGGGTTGAGCGCTTCGGAAACCTCGGTGCCGAGCGCGCGTTCGCGGATGCGGCTGGTGAAGGAACGCACCACGTCGAGCGCCACATCGGCGTCGAGCAGCGCGCGGCGGATCTCGCGGATGGTACCGTCGATATCAGCCTCGGAAAGCTTGCCCTTGCTCTTCAGATGTTTGAACGCATTCGAGAGCCGGTCTGTCAAAGAACTAAATGCTGCCATAATGTTCCTCAGTCTAGCGTTTCACGCGGATAGCGGATGAAATGGGTGCGATTGCCTACTTCAGCGACCAAGTGGAGCCTTGCGGACCGTCCTCGATGGCGATGCCGGCCGCGCCCAGCGCGTCACGGATCGCGTCGGCACGTGCGAAATCCTTGGCCTTGCGCGCTTCGGCACGTTCCGCAAGCTGTTCGGAAACCAGCTTGTCGAGCGCGTCATGCTCGGCGGAATCGGCTCCGGCACCAGCCGCACCACCTGCGGCACCGTCGGAAACCCACGGCTCCGCCAGCGGATCCAAGCCCAACGTGTCGAGCATCGCACGCACGTTCACCAGCGCCTCGCGAACCTCGGCCTTCGCCACGTCCGAATCGGCGCGGTCGGCCAGCTTCGACAGCAACGTGTTGCCGGAACGGATCGCCGTGAAAATCGCGGCGGAAGCGCCCGAAACGTTGATGTCGTCGTTCATCGCGGCAACGAAATCGGCGGGAAGCGCGTCGGCGGAAATCGCCATAATCTCTTCTCGTGACGGCTGTTCGCCGACGGCAGCGCCCGCGCGCTCGATGAAGTTCGCCACGCGGTCGTACGCGGACTGCGCCTCGGCAAGCGTCTGGTCGGACCATTCCAGCATGGAACGGTACTGCACGGAACCGAGGGCGTAACGCACCACCCAAGCGGAATGCTCGGCCAGCACCGCCGGCACGGACAGGCCGTTGCCGAGCGACTTCGACATCTTCTCGCCCTTCGCGGTGACCCAGGCGGAATGCATCCAGCGCGCGGCCGAATCGTAACCGGCTGCGCGCGTCTGCGCCATCTCGTTCTCGTGGTGCGGGAATCGCAGATCAAGACCGCCGCCGTGAATGTCGAAGCCATCGCCCAGGTAACGGTGGGACATGGCGGAGCATTCGATGTGCCAGCCAGGGCGACCCACGCCGAACGGCGTCGACCAACGGGCGTCCTCGGGATCGGTGTCCTTCGGAGCCTTCCACAGGGCGAAATCACGCGGATCATGCTTGTCGGGGGAGGCATCGGCCGGGTCGACCGGATTGTACTTGTCGGCACCGGTGGCGTCCACGGACGGGCCCATGCGGTCGGCCACGGCGGCGGCCTCATCGACTTCGGAGGTCTGCTTCTGGTGGGTGAGTTCGCCGTAATGCGGCCAGGATGCCACATCGAAGTACACGTTGCCGGTGGGCTTGCCGTTCGCATCCGTGACCACATAGCCGTGGCCGTTGTCGAGAATGCGCTGAATCAGGTCGATCATGTCCGACATGTGGCCGGTGGCGCGAGGTTCCACGGTGGGCGGCAGCACGCCGAGCGTGTTGTACGCCTCGGTGAATTCGCGCTCGTAGTAATAGGCGCGGGCCCACCAACGCTGGCCGGCGGCCGCGGCCTTATCGAGAATCTTATCGTCGATATCGGTCACATTACGCACAAAAGTGACTTTGTAACCGAGCTTCAAAAACCAGCGGCGCACGATGTCGAACGCCACGGCGGCACGGATATGGCCAATATGCGGTGACGACTGCACGGTGGCGCCACACACATAAATGCCGACTTCGCCCGGCTTGAGCGGCACGAAATGGCTGACCTGGTGCGAGGCGGTGTCATACAGATTCAGGCCTTCTGCGGCCTTGGCGACATGCACCGGCGTCAGGCTTGAAGGCATGACGGAAATGTTGAAATCCTGCGGTTCTTGGCTGTTTCCCATAACGCTCAAGCGTAGGGTCCGAACCAGACATGCTGAATCGTTACTCGAAGAGCTTGATGAACGCTTCACAGGCGGGGCCCGAACGAGGTGACAGACGGATGAGAAGCGGGACAACAGTCTCGCGAGAACACGTCTTTGACCGCTGCGGAAACTGCGAGATTCATGGATTTGCCCTGCCTGTTACGCAAACGGGGAACGCTCGTGCCACAATAGAAGTCATGGCCACACCACAAGTGCTCATTTTGCAACATGTCCCATGGGAACGTCCGGGACGCATATTGTCGAACCTCGAAGACATCGGTCTTGAGACGGTGACGATGAATATCGTCGACAAAAAGAAACCGGACTTGCCTGATTTCGGCGAACTGGCTGGCGTGGTAATCATGGGTGGACCTATGGGAGCGCTTGATTACGACAAGTATCCGGGGCTGAAGGCGGAAGCCAAGTTGGCACGTGCCGCCGTGGCTTCAGGCAAGCCGATTCTCGGTGTATGCCTGGGGCATCAGATTATCGCCACTGCGCTTGGTGCGCAGCTGCGCAAGGGCGATGCGCCGGAGATTGGGTTCGCGCCGATCAAGCGTGTGGACAAGCATGACTTCTTCTCCATGTGGGATAAGCAGCTGACAGTGCTGCACTGGCATAACGACGTGGTGGGTTTGCCCGAGGGAGGCCAGCTGCTGGCGCGTTCGTCTTCCACCAAGGTGCAGGCGTTCCGACTGGGATCCGCGCTGGGCATGCAGTTCCATCTTGAGGTGTGCGGCTCGCTGCTGGACGAATGGCTGGATGAGCCGAGCATGGTCAAGGATCTCAAGGCCGCGGGTGGGTCCAAGTCCCGATTGCGCGAGCAGTTCGCCCAATACGATCAGCTACTGCATCCGCTCGCCGAGCAAGTGTTCTCCGGTTTTGCGGCCCGCTGCAACTCCTACGCTCAGACGCTGAACAAATAACGTTTGTGGGCCGCCGCTGGGCAAGCGTGGCGCTACATTGGTGAGTCATGCCGACTTATGACATTGGACTGGAACACGTTTCGCTCGCTTTCGCTACCAAAACCATCTTCACTGATGTGACGCAGGGTGTTTTCGAGGGCGACCGCATCGGCATCGTCGGCAAGAACGGCGACGGCAAATCCACGTTGCTGCACCTGTTCCGCGGCACCCAGGAGCCGGATTCCGGCCGCGTGACGAAGCGCGGCGGACTCACGTTCGGCATGCTTGACCAGCGCGATCCGCTCGACGACAACGCCACCATCCGTCAGGCCGCGCTCGAAGGCCGCGCCGACTACGAATGGGCGTCCGATAACACTTCCCGTGAAATCGTCGAGGCATTGCTCGGCGGCATGAGTCTGGATGCCAAGGTCGGCTCCTTGTCCGGCGGCCAGCGTCGCCGCGCCGATTTGGCCCGACTTCTGCTCAAGGATTGGGATATTCTCGCGCTTGACGAGCCCACTAACCACCTTGATGTGGTCACCATCCACTGGCTCGCCGAACATCTGAAGAACCGCTGGTCCAAAGGCCAGGGCGCTCTGTTGCTCGTGACCCACGATCGCTGGTTCTTGGACGAGGTCTGCGAATCGATGTGGGAAGTCCACGATGGCGTGATCGAGCCGTTCGAGGGCGGGTATTCGGCGTATATGCTGCAGCGCGTGGAACGCGACCGCCAGGCTGATGTGCGTGAAACGAAGCGCCGCAATCTGGCCCGCAAGGAGCTCGCATGGCTTTCCCGCGGTGCCCGTGCCCGTTCCACCAAGCAGAAGTTCCACGTCAAGGCCGCACGCGAATTGATTGCCGATGTGCCGCCGATGCGTAACACACTTGAACTGAAGCAAATGGCCACCTCACGCCTCGGCAAACAGGTGGTCGATTTGGTCGACGTGACGCAGATTTTCGAAAAACCGCAGGGCATGGCCGATATCGACCCGGATGTGGCGGCGCTCTCCGCGTCCGCTTCCCGCGTGGATGTGGTCAACGCCATGTACGCCGAGCCGCAGCTGCACGGTTCCGTTGAGGTGGCGGTCACCGACCTGACTGACCCGCGCCTGGTGGACGCCGGCGTGCCGGAAGCCGCCGAGGCCGCTGAGGAAGCGCGTAAGAAGGCCGAGGCTGAGAGCGGCAATCCGCAGCTTGCTGACGATCGCGAGGTTCGTCGCATGAACACGGGTGGTGAAACCATCGGCGGTGACACTGCTGCAACGAATTCGGATGATGGCACTGCTGCAGCCGGTGTCACCTCGGCTGCACGCAAGGTGACGGTTTCCGGCCGCGAGATTCTTGACGATGTGACTTGGCTGATTGGCCCCGGCGATCGTTTCGGCATCGTCGGTGCGAACGGTGCCGGCAAGTCCACATTGCTGAAGTTGATTGACGGTTCGATTACTCCGACCGTGGGCCATGTGAACATCGGCAAAACCGTGAAGTTCGCCGTACTCTCGCAGCGTCTTGATGAGCTGGAGAAACTGGGCCAGTACAAGATCAAGGAAGTGCTTTCCCGCTATAAGCCGAGCTACATTGTGGATGGCAAGGAAGTAACGCCGGGACAGTTGATGGAGCGTCTCGGCTTCGAATCCGCCCAGCTGATGACGCCGATCCGCGATCTCTCCGGTGGTCAGAAGCGCCGCATGCAACTGCTGCTGATTCTGCTTGACGAGCCGAACGTGCTCATCATGGACGAGCCCGGCAACGATCTGGACACTGATATGCTCGCCGTCATGGAGGATTTGCTCGATACTTGGCCGGGTACGTTGATCGTCGTATCCCACGACCGGTACCTGCTGGAGCGCGTCACCGATCAGCAGTTCGCGCTGATTGGCGGCAAGGTACGCCATCTGCCCGGTGGTGTGCAGGATTACCTCGATATGGTTGAGGCTATTAAGAACGGCAAGGGATTGCCGGCTGACACGCCTGGCTTCGCGGGCACCGGTAGCAGCTCGGCGAAGTCTGGTAGGGGTAAGGCGGCCGCCGTCAATGTTGCTGCATCTCTCCCTCAGTCCACTTCGCGGACAGCTCCCTCGTCAGAGGGAGCCAATAACGGTGAGGACTCCACCTCGAAGCTCACCGGCAAGGCCTTCCACGAGGCATCCAAGCGCGTGAATGCCATCGAGCGCAAGCTTGCCAAACTGGAAGAGCGGAAGACCGAACTTGAGGCACAGATGGCCGCCCATGACCCGAGCGACTACGAGGGTCTCAACAAGCTCAATGAACAACTCACCGCCGTCAATACTGAAAGCGATGATCTCGAAGCCGAATGGCTCGAACTCTCCGAACAATTGGAGTAGCGGGAGAAACCGTAACGTTCACAAGGCCTCGGCAGTTTGCCGGGGCCTCCCGCTATGCAAACTCCCACGGATTAATCAATTCCACGTCGGTACCTTCGAAGTCCTTGATATTGCGCGTGGCTATGGCCGCATCCCAGGAACAGGCAATTGCCGCAATCATGGCGTCTTGAATACTGGTAGGTGTGCCCCTGTGTTCGCGTTCGACAAGGATATGGGCATAATCCGCAGCTGCCTGAGTGTCAAATGCGAACGTTCTGTCCTCTAATGTCATAAGCGCCAGCTTGACGGTCGTATCTGTGTACTTTCGTCGTTTGCCTTCAGGCATGCGACATATTCCGGCCAACAACTCGGCGACGGTGATGGCGGTGGTTGCCAAATTGCTTGTATCTTGGTTCCTCAGCCAATTGGCAACGTGTTCGTCTGGCTGTTTCTTGATGATTTCGCTGATGACGTTGGTGTCCAGAATAATCATGGCCGATTCCTATTCAAAAGATACTGGCGGTCGGGAATCGGCGGAATTTCGCTCGGATAGTGGGAGTTCCCCCTTGTCGAGTCCCTCAAAATCCATGTTCTTCATGAATTCGCGGATCTCGTCATAGAAATTGGTCTTTCGCGTGATTTCATGCGCCACCGTGCCAGCCAGCCATTCTTCAAGAATGGATCGCACCTGAGATTCCATGGAGCGGTTGTTTTTCTCAGCCACTTCTTTGAGCTGCTGAATCTGCTCATCGGGTATTTTTCGGATGGTCAATGTTGCCATGATGCACCTCCTTGTTGCTGTCATAATGCTAGCATGAGGTGCTGTCGTTTTGCTTGCAGTACGGGTGATGAGGTATGCACGCATGAAAAAAGGCGGATATGCATCATGCGCATCCGCCTTTTGAGCTTGGACTGGGTCTTCCCGCAGTCGCCGAATCAGCGCCCGGTAACCTCGGAACCGACGACCTTTTCGCTCAGGGCGCGCGGGCCGCGGGTCACGGCTACGGCACCGGAGCGCACCAGCTCAATCACACCGTAATGCTCCAAAAGCCCCAGCAGGGCGTCGATCTTGCCTTCGGCACCGGTGGCCTCAATGGTCAGCGATTCCGGATTCACGTCCACCACGCGCACGCGGAACAGACGCACGATCTCCAGCACGTCGGAACGGTTGGACTCGTCGGCGGCCACCTTGATGAGCACCAACTCGCGCTCCACGGTGGTTTCCGGATCGAGGTCCACGATCTTCAGCACATGCAGCAGCTTGTTGAGCTGCTTGATGATCTGCTCGAGCGGCACTTCCTCCACGTCGGCCGTGACGGTGACGCGGGAAATGTCCGGACGTTCGGTGGGGGAGACGGACAGCGAGTTGATGTTGAACGCGCGGCGGGCGAACAGGCCGGCGATACGCGCCAGCACGCCCGGACGGTTCTCGACGAGCACGGACAGCGTATGACGCTTGGAACCCGGCTGGGATGCAGGATAATTTGCCATGATCGAAATGTCCTTCCTTACGCTCTACTCGTTCACTCGTTCTCGCCGGCGCGCTGCAGAGGCTTGACACCGGGCATGTAGGTGACGTTGTCGTTGGAGTCGCCGGCTGCGACCATCGGCCACACCATGGCGTCCTTCCACACGCGGAAGTCGATCAGCACCGGACGGTCGTTGATCTCGTTGGCCTTCTTGATGCATTCGATGGCCTCGTCCTTGGTGAACGCGCGCATGCCCACGCAGCCGTACGCTTCGGCGAGCTTCACGAAGTCCGGCACGTCCACGATGTCAGACATGTTCTCGCCGTCCAGCAGGTTCGTGGCGGAGTAGTGATGATTGTAGAACAGGGTCTGCCACTGGCGGACCATGCCGTACACGGAGTTGTTGAGCAGGGCGATCTTCACCGGCGCGTGGTCGAGGAACGCGGCCGCCAGCTCTTCGGAAGTCATCTGGAAGGAGCCGTCGCCGTCGATCAGCCACACCGGCTTCTTGTCGTCGAATTCGCGGGCGGATCCGACGCGTGCGCCGATGGCCGCCGGCAGGCCGAAGCCCATCGTGCCCAGGCCGCCGGAGGACAGCCAGGAGTGCGGCTTGTTGAATTCGATGATCTGGGTGGCCCACATCTGATGCTGGCCCACGCCGGACACCCACACGGTGTTGGGGTCGGCCATGTCGGACAGCTGCTTGACGACCCACTGCGGAGCGAGGCTGCCGTCGGTCGGCTCATCCCACGTGATCGGGTATTCCTCACGCCACTTGTTGATGACGTCCCACCAGTGGCTGGTGTCGGGCTTGCCATGCACCGCCTGCTCGCGCTTGATCTCCGGAATGAGGTCCTTCAGCACGGTGGCCACATCGCCGACGATCGGCACGTCCGGCTGACGGTTCTTGCCGATTTCCGCAGGGTCGATGTCGATATGGATCACGCGTGCGCCCGGAGCGAACGCGTCGAGCTTGCCGGTGACGCGGTCGTCGAAACGTGCGCCGATTGCGACCAGCAGATCGCAACGCTGCACGGCGCCGGTCGCCGCGATTGTGCCGTGCATGCCGAGCATGCCAAGCACCTTCGGATCGGAATCGGGCACAATGCCGCGCGCCGGAAGGGTGGTGACGATCGGAGCGCCGGTCACTTCCGCCAGCTCCTCGACCAGCTCGCCCGCGTCGGAACGCACCGCGCCGCCGCCGACGTACAGCACCGGACGGTACGACTGCTCGAACAGCTTCGCCGCGTCGGACAGCACGCGACCGTGCGCCTTGGTGGTCGGGTTGTAGCCCGGCAGAATCATGCGCTGCGGCCAGGAATAATACATTTCGCCGGTCTGCGCGGTCTTGGTGACGTCCACCACCACCGGTCCCGGACGACCGGAACGTGCGATGTAATGCGCCTCGGCCAGCACGCGCGGAATGTCCTGCGCGCGGGTGACGAGGTACGAATGCTTGACCACCGGATAGGTGGCGCCGACGATATCGGCTTCCTGGAAAGCGTCCGTGCCGATGGCGTTCACGCCGACCTGGCCGGTGATGACGACCATAGGAATGGAATCCATGTTCGCGTCGGCGATCGGGGTGATCATGTTCGTCGCGCCCGGACCGGAAGTGACGATGCACACGCCCACCTGTCCGGTGGTCAGCGCGTAGCCTTCTGCCGCATGTCCGGCGGCCTGCTCGTGACGCATCAGCACGAAGCGGAACTTCGTATCGTCCTTGATGGAATCGTAGACGGGCAGAATCGCACCGCCCGGAACGCCGAAGACGTCCTTGATGCCCAGATCCTCCAGCGAACGAACCAGCGCTTCGGCGCCGGTCATCTTTTCGCCGTCGACAATGGTCTGCTTTTCAGTGGTAGCGGATGCCTTTGGCATGCCGCTGAATGCCTGCAGAGGCGTAGGTAACACCATGTTCCCTCTCATGCTCGTTCGTGGAAAATTTCCTCGTAAGGGGCCGCGGCCGCGTCGTTCATGCGCCGTTTTACCCCTTAAACGGAATGCTATGCAACCGCTTGTGGCGGATTGCAGCCGCATTCCTCTCTGATAATGAGTCTATGCTAACGGCTGACAGCTTGGTTCGCCGGAAAGGCCCATATTCTGGCGCGTTACGCGCCATTGTGATATGGACCATATTTTTTGCGATTGCGACGCTGCCTTGTAATGCTGTTTCGTGACGCCGGCCGTGCCGCCGCTTGCGTTACCGTTTGCGCGGTTACTTGCCCTGCGCCGCATCCTGCGTGCCACCGTTGGACTTGCGATGTGACCTGTGGTGCGACTTATGCGTCTTCCCGTTCTGCTTGCCGCCCATTTCGCCCTTGCGACTGTCAAGCGCCTTCCAGCCCATTTCCGCGGCCGCCAGCTGCGCCTTGCGTTTGCTGCTGCCGGTACCGACGCCGATGACTTCGCCGCCATCGCCGAGAATCGCGCGCGCGGTGAACTCCAGTGCGTATTCCGGTCCGGCGACCGACGTCTGGTAGTGCGGGTCGGGCAGACCCATCTCATGCGCCTTGACGGTCAGCGACGTCTTCCAATCGAGCGCCGGACCTTCGGTGGCGACCTCCGCCAGCGTATCGTCGACGAGATGATGCACCACGCGGCGCGCCTCGTCGATGCCGTGCTGGATGAACGTCGCGCCGATCAGCGATTCGACGATGTCGCACAGAATCGAGCTTTTGTCCGCGCCGCCCTGTTCCGCTTCGCCGTGGCCGAGCAGAATGTACGGGCCGACGTGCAGCTTTTCGCGGGCGATTTTGCTCAGCGATTCCTCGGAAACGGCTTTCGCGCGCATTTTGGCCAGCTGGCCTTCGTTCATGTCGGGATGCACCTTGTACAGCGTTTCCGTGGAGACCAGTTCGAGCACCGCATCACCGAGGAATTCGAGGCGTTCGTAGTTCTTGGCCCCCTCATGCTCGTGTGAGAACGAGCGGTGGGTGAGCGCTTCGACGAGCAGGTCCGGTTCGATTGTGGTGCCGAGCGCCTCGAGCAACACATTGGCGGTCATCTCGCCTTCGGGGGTGATGGAGGTGCCGATGCGGCC
>ENA-OWOA01000379-OWOA01000379.1-gut-metagenome-genome-assembly--contig:-NODE-379-length-10606-cov-3.477063_pt1 | contig 10606 bp, 6 predicted proteins | sample MGYA00248251_ERZ651780 | MGnify/ENA primary metagenome ERZ651780 (study PRJEB26908, sample SAMEA4031714) | gut metagenome | biome: gut; feature: normal infant; material: stool | place: China | collected 2015 ... | reverse complement strand
AGCGGAACAGCATCTAAATATACTGTCATAGCTCCTCTTGTCTGCTTCGCCAAAAAATCGGTAATAGAGGGCTGTACCAACTATTATAATATCGACTTCACAGCCGATAATAAATCCGGAGAATTTAACGCACTTTCCGGCCTGGTAGGTACAATTGTCAACACAACCATTGGAGGAGAATCCAAAGCACAAGGTTGTTCCAACAGAGGATTTGTCCGTACAGGACGCATCAGCAATACAGCTAATGGCGGTACAGGTATGCAGACAGCCGGAATCTGCGCCTTCATGGCTAAAGCAGAAGGAGGAAAATTGAATTACTGCACCAACTATGGCGATATCAGTTGTCCGAGCGGAAGAACGGGCGGAATTGTAGCAACACTAATGTATGGTAACATTTACAACTGTGACAACAGAGGAACCATTGAAGATGACAAAGTAGGGCAACATGAAGGCAAAGAAGCGAGTGTGACCTACAATTACAAACGTATGGGTGGAATTGTAGGAGGTACAGACGACCTGAAAACCAAACCGGAATATACAGTAGAGTCCTGCACGAATTACGGAAATGTCATGACTCACCTAAGTGTCCGCACAGGAGGCATCATCGGTCACTCTAACATACAGATTATCGGTTGCGTAAACAAAGGTGCTGTTTTGGGAGATGTATTCACCGAAGGAAATGGGACCAACAGACATGGTCCGGGCTGGTTATGTGGTTATTCTGGTGCTTCCACTGCAACCTGGACCAATTGCAAGGCTTGTGTATGTGGAGGCTATGTCGGTGATTACAGCAAGTATAAGGACGATCCTACTTCTGCACCAGATGCCACTAACCAGAATGCATTTTGTCATGCAAACCAAAATTTCGATCCTAGTATTAATTTCTAAAAGACACAAGATATGAAAAGAATATATTTTGTCTGTTCGGTGCTTTTTTCCCTCCTGCTCACCAGTTGTGGGGATTATGATGACTCTTCGATTCAGAATAAGCTCAATGATTTCAAAGAGCGAATAGCCGCCCTTCAAACCAAAGCGGATAAACTCAATGAAGATATCTCAAAACTGGGATATTTGACGGAAGGAAATGTAATTACCTCTGTTTCCCGAAACTCGGACGGGCAATATGTTATTACCTATAAAGACAACAATAATGAAGAAAAAGCAGTTGTTGTAGCAACCCAGGAAGATGTAATAGAAGCCCCTATACTCGGTGTACGCCTCAACGATGACGACCAGTTGTATTACTGGACCACCACTATTGGCAATGAGACAAACTGGCTCACAGATGATACCGAAAAAAAAGTACCCGTCTGTGGCTATACCCCCGAAATGGGGGTAAATGCCGACGGTTACTGGACAGTCAATGGTGAGATACTCAAGGATAACAAGGGGACTCCTATTACAGCTACAACCGACGAGACGGCCATTTTTAAAAATATTACCAAGACTGATGAGGGATATCTCAAAATCACATTGGGTAATGGGGAAACACTCACACTGGAAGTGTTCAGTTCTCTGAATCTCAGGTTAAAAGCAAATGCTGTTACAAAAATAACCGATCTTTCCAGTCCCCTAAAAATTGAATATGAAGTAACGGGAGCATCTGCAGAAGAAGCATTAGTCACTATTGCCCAAGCGGTGAACGTAAAAGCAACAATCGACAAAGAGACTCATACCCTTACTGTAATATTCGAAAACAATTTTGATGAAGGTCATGTGATCATCACAGCTTACGATCTTCAGCATCTTGTACTTCGTCCTCTTTTATTCAAAAAAAATTAATCCTTAAAATGATATGAATATGAAAAAAAGAATCTTATTCACCGGACTTCTTCTGTTGCTGACTCTAGGCACTTTTGCAGTCACTCCTGTCGCTCCGGACAAGACACATGCGCAAAAGATAGTAGAAGCCATTCACAATCCGAAAACAGACTATGTAGTGGTAGTATCCCACCGGGGAGACTGGCGGGATTATCCGGAGAACTCCATCCCTGCCATCGAATCGATTATCCGCATGGGAGTTGATGTCATGGAACTAGACCTGAAACTAACAGCAGACAGTGTACTTGTCCTTTGTCACGACGGTACTATCGACCGGACTACCACAGGAAAAGGCAGAGTCAGCGACGTAACTTACGACTATATCAAAAGCTGTTTCCTGAAAACAGGTCATAACTGCCCCACTAAATACAAGATGCCGACCTTAAAAGAAGCATTGGCCGTCTGCAAAGACCGTATAGTGGTTAACATAGACCAAGGGTACCAATATTATGATTTGGTAATGGCTATCACAGAAGAATTGGGAGTCACAGAACAAATCTTGATTAAAGGTAAAAAGTCGGTTGATTTTGTAGATGCACAAGCTAAGAAGTATAAACACGCCATGATGTACATGCCCATTATTGATATCAACAAACCAAGCGGACAAGATTTGTTCCGTCAATATATGGACAAGAAAATCATTCCTCTAGCATATGAAGTATGCTGGCAGCAAGAAACTTCGGAAGTAAAAAAATGCATGAAGGATATACTTGCACAAGGTTCTAAAATCTGGGTAAATACTCTTTGGGCCTCACTCTGCGGAGGTGAAGAAGCAGGTATGTACGATGACTATGCTTTTGAACATGGGGCAGAAGTTTACCAAAAGGTATTAGATCTCGGCACATCCATCATACAAACCGACCGACCGGAGTTATTAATCAGCTACCTGAAGAAAATCGGACGGCACAATTAATCCCCGAAAGTAATTATTCTATTTACCAGATAAGAAAACATGAGAAATTTCAGATTGCTCCTTTTGGCTTCGCTTTTGGCACCGACTATCCTATGGGGACAAAGTATAAAAGACATCCGCTATGTAGATGCCTCCCAACTGACCCTTGTAGGAAAAGCCTTGCCTACCCCACATCTATATCACCGTATAGATACGGTAGCTTTCAAGGGATTTTCAAAATCAGAAAACCAGCAAGCCAGATGTTCAGCAGGATTAGCGGTTGTTTTCAGGACCAACTCACCCCAGATTGACCTGCTTCCCTCGTATAAATGGGAATACAGGAAAGATAATGTAACAGGAATAGCAGCTGCCGGCTTCGACCTCTATATCAGACAGAATAATGAATGGATATATGCCAATTCGCTAGCTCCTGCTAAACGGAACGAAGCATTCACACTGATGTATGGTATGGAGCCAAAGGAAAAAGAATGTCTGCTTTACCTGCCGATGTACAGCGAACTCGAATCTCTGAAGATAGGCATTCAGCCGGGATCTTCAATCGAAACGATCCCGAATCCTTTTGGGCAAAAAGTCGTATTCTTCGGTTCCAGTTTTACGCAAGGTATTGGAGCAAGTCGTCCGGGGATGAGTTATCCGCTGCAAATAGAGCGTAATACAAACTTACATGTCTGCAATTTAGGATTCAGTGGCAATGCCAAACTTCAGTCTTATTTTGCGGAAGTGATAGCAGCCACCGAAGCCGATGCTTTTGTATTTGATGTGTTTTCCAACCCCGACGCAATGCAAATCAAGGAACGTTTACAAGCATTTGTAGATATCATTGTAGCCAAACACCCTAAGACTCCTCTGATATTCGTACAAACTATTCAACGGGGCAATGAAGCATTTAACACCTTGATTCGAGCCAGGGAGAGTGACAAACTGGAAATAGTAGAAACTCTTATGAAAGAGATCATCCGGAAATATCCGAATATCTACCTGATAGGCAATCCGTTGCCATCTCCCGAAAACAGGGATACCTGTACCGACGGAACCCATCCGTCTGACCTCGGCTACTACTTTTGGGCTAAGAATTTAGAGAAAAAAATAATCGAAATACTAAATAAAAACAAGTGCTTATGAATATGAGATCAGATTAAAAATACAAATCTATCCCAAATAGAATATCTTATTCAGAAATAATCAACATAATATACTCATTGATAAAGAAAAAAAATGCATTTTTGTACTTTAAACAAATACGCTATGAAGATAACTAATGACATATTAAAAGATTATTTCTATGATAAGTGTTCTCACGAGGAAGAAATAGAAATCCAAAAGTGGTTGACAGAAAATGACAATAGCCTAGTGGACCAGAGTTTCCGTGAGATTATCTCTGAAATTCAAATGGAGAATCATGAGTTATCTCAAAAAGCTTTTGAGAAATTTCAAAAAGCAACTCAACCCCAACAGGTCCGCACACCACGCCCGGGACTTCAGCGTTCAATCCGCTGGATGCAGCGTGTGGCAGCCGTCCTTTTTATACCACTCTTATTTTTAGCCGGATATTTACTTCTTGACAAGAAGGCAAATACACACTGGAATGATATCACCGTACCACACGGTATGCATCAGACACTCACTCTTTCGGATGGAACGACGCTCCATGTCAATTCAGGCACGCGAGTAATTTACCCTTCCGATTTCACAGAAAATAAAAGAGAAATCTTTGTCAGTGGAGAACTCTTTGCCGATGTGGCAAAGGATCCGGACAAGCCTTTTATCATTTCTGCTGGTGACGTCCATGTGCAGGTGCTGGGTACAAAGTTCAATCTCCGTGCCTACGAGAATATCGAGACAGTAGAAGTCGCGCTCGTAGAAGGTTCGGTACTGTTCAAAACTCCAACTCATCCTAATGAGATTTTGAAGAAAGGAGAAATGATTCAGTATAACCGAACTTCACAGAAGATTGTCCGCGATACATTCCTTGCCAATCTGTACAAGTGTCCGGCCAAAAACGAAGGATTCTATTTCAGTAATCTTCCCCTTAATGATATTGTGAAGGAACTGGAATATTATTTCGATACCAGAATCATCATATTAGATCAAAAGCTAGGTGACAGCACTTACATTGCTTACTTCACTAACGGGGAAACTCTCGATGAGATTTTATCCAATCTCAATACAGACGGACAAATGTCCATAACCCGGAGTCAGGGAGTAATCTTGATTACTTCTGCAGCTCCATAAAATTAGCAGTAGTATAACCTGATATGAAGCAAACTAATATTTATAAAAAATATATATCAACGATCTGGTTTGCTTGTGTGATGATATTTTTCTCTCAACCCATTCTAGCACAAGACATAACCTTACAATTAAAGAATGTTACTGTAAAAGAAGCAATAGAAGCTTTACATAAGACCAAAAATTATTCTGTTGTGATCAAATCCGCAGAGATCAACATGAGTAAAAAAGTGTCAGTCAATGCCACTAATGCGCCTATTAAGGCCGTTTTGGATCAGATTTTTGTGGGACAGAATGTTAGCTACGCCATCAACGGGCATAGTATCATTATCAGTAAAAAGTCAGATACCAGTCAGCAAAAGCCCGGTGAGAAAAAGAAACAGACGATTACCGGTATTGTTTATGACGAAGAAGGTAATCCTGTTATAGGCGCTTCAGTGATGAACAAAGAAACCGCACAAGGAGCAATTACCGATCTGGATGGAAAGTTTTCTTTAGAAGCTTTCATACCCTCAACAATCGAAATTTCGTACGTAGGTTATGAAATGGCAACAGTCAATGTAAAAGACAATCAGACCAAGACCATCCGCCTGATTCCTTCCAGCCTGATGATTGACGAGGTAGTCGTAGTAGGCTACGGTAGTCAACGCAGAAGTAACCTGACAGGTGCCGTTTCCACCATCTCTAGTAAAGACCTGAACAACCGCCCGGTAGTGTCTGCTGCCAATGCATTGCAGGGAGCCGATCCATCTGTAAATCTTACTTTTGGTACAGGCTCGCCCGAGTCAGGGTATTCATTAAACATTCGTGGAGGTATCTCTGTCAACGGTGGCACGCCGTTAGTATTGTGTGATGGTGTAGAAGTACCGCTAAATCAAGTCAATGCAAATGATATCGAATCGATTTCTGTATTGAAAGATGCATCTTCGTGTGCCATTTATGGAGCAAAAGCATCGGCTGGTGTGGTACTTATTACCACTAAATCGGGAAGTGCCGCAACAAAAGGAAAAGCCAAAATTTCCTATAACGGTCGTTTCGGATGGACACAGAATACGACTTCCACTGATTTTATCCGTACCGGGTATGATTATGTAACTTTCGCCAACAAGTTCTACCATGCATACAATGGTGTGAATATGTATTTGTATGAAGATGAAGAACTCCAGAAGCTCTACGACCGCAGGAATGATATGACTGAGAATCCTGAACGCCCCTGGGTAGAAATCGGAGAAGACGGGAAGTACTATTATTATGGAAATACAGATTGGTATGGACACTTCTACAATCGCACCCGCCCACAGATGGAACATAACGTTTCCATCACCGGAGGTGGCGAGAAGGTGAATTATTATATCAGTGGACGCTACTATCAGCAGTATGGTATGTTCAACATTGATAAAGACCTCTATAAAGATTACTCATTCCGTGCCAAGATGGATGCCCAACTGAATAAATGGATAAAATGGTCGACAAATATCGGATTGGACAACAACAATTACAGATATAACGGAACTTCCAATTATGCAATGACCATTGCTCGTCTGGAATCGAATATCAGTCCGTCATTCGTGCCTTTCAATCCTGACGGAACAATTGTGCAATATACAAACCAACTTTATGCCAACTCCCCTCTCGGAGCCGGCGACGGTGGCTATCTGACATCTCAAAGAGGGCATAACACCAAATCCAGAACACTCTTGTCTGTAGTCAACCAGATTGATATTACTTTACTGGAAGGATTGACTTTGACTGCCAATTACAGTTATCAGCAAAGAAAACAGCTGTATCGCTATCGCAACAACTCATTTGAATATTCACGTAGTCAGGGAGTGACACAGACATTCACCTCCGGAAGTATCTTTAACAACTATGAAGAAGACGAATCTTTCCCCGTCACTCATATGCTGAATTACTATGCTACTTTTGAACATTCATGGGCAAAGAAACATAATCTTAAAGTGGTGGCAGGTAGTCAGTATGAGACTTACCGTAATGTCAACAAAGATACTTCCATGACCAACTTGTCCAATGATAACCTCGACTCCTTTTCGGCAGTAACACCCGAAAGTGTGCTTACCGTATCACAAGATATCAGTGCCTATAAGACTCTTGGTTTCTTTGGGCGTATCAACTATGACTACATGGGCAAATACTTGCTTGAGGTATCCTGCCGTGCTGATGGTTCTTCCCGATTTGCAGAAGGAGACAGATGGGGAATATTCCCCTCGGTATCAGCAGGGTGGAGAATTTCTGAAGAAAACTTCTTCAAACCTGTAAGTGACTGGTGGAGCAGTTTAAAATTACGTGCTTCTGTCGGCAGTCTGGGTAACCAACAAGTAGATTATTACGCTTATCTGCAAACAATCACTTCCGATAACCAATTCAGTTATACCTTTGATGGAGAAGGAAAAGCATACTATGCGAAAATTTCCAATCCAATCTCTTCCGGGCTGACCTGGGAAACTGTTACAACATACAATGTCGGATTGGATATGTCATTCCTTAGAAACCGTCTAAGTATGAGTGCCGACTATTACGTCCGTAAAACAACGGATATGCTGACCACCTCATTGACTTTACCGGATGTATACGGTGCTTCTACCCCAAAAGCCAATTGCGCTGACTTACGGACAAACGGATGGGAATTATCTGTTTCATGGAACGATTCGTTCAAAGTAGCCAACAAGCCTTTCCGATATGGGATACAAGCTACCTTGGGAGATTACCAGCGCACAATCACCAAATACAACAACCCGGACAAACTGATTTCCGACCACTATGTAGGAAAGAAAATGGGAGAAATCTGGGGATACCATGTAGACGGATTGTTTAAAACAGACAAAGAAGCTGCGGAATATCAGGCAAAGATTAATGACAAAGCCGTGAACGGACGTGTTTACAGTAGTAAAGTAGACGGTTATCTACGTGCCGGTGATGTACGCTTTGCCGACTTGAATGGAGACAACGTGATCGGAGCAGGAGCAGGAACCGTAGATGACCCGGGCGACAAACGGATCATCGGAAATACGACTCCAAGATACAACTATTCTTTCCGCCTGGATGCAAGCTGGAATGGTTTTGACGTATCTGCTTTCTTTCAAGGGATCGGTAAAAGAGACTGGTATCCGTCCTCCAGTTCCAGTTCACAAGGAGCGAATTCTTTCTGGGGCCCCTACTCTTTCCCTTCTACCTCATTTATAGAAAAGTCATTCCCGGAAGACTGTTGGACAGAAGACAACAGAAATGCCTTCTTCCCACGCATCAGAGGTTATCAATCCTACTCCGGAGGTTCACTCGGAACAGTCAATGACCGATATATACAGAACATTGCTTATCTGCGTTTCAAGAACCTCTCTATCGGATATACCCTGCCCATCAACAAGCGTTTTTTCGAAAAAGTCCGTGTTTATGTTTCAGGAGAGAATCTATACTATTGGTCGCCTCTGAAGAAGCATAATAAAACCATTGATCCGGAATTGGCTATCTCTAGTAGCACTTACTCATCCAACACAGGTTCGGGATATGCTTATCCACGTGTTTATACTGTTGGAGTAGATATTACTTTTTAATTAATGATTAATCAGATATAGTATGAAAGCTATCAACAAAATAATTATCCTGGGAATGGTGACAACCCTGTTCAGTAGTTGCGACCTGACACTCCTACCGGAAAATGCAGTGACACCGGAGAATTACTTTCAAAATAAATCCGACCTGGAGTTATGGACCAATCAATTTTATACTTTGCTGGATGAACCGGACGCTTCAGCCGGTACAAATGCAGACGATATGATTGACAAAGGCATGGGACAGGTGATTGAAGGTACCCGTTCGGCTGCTAGCGAAACCGGATGGTCATGGAGCAAACTCCGTCACATCAATTATTTTCTGCAACATTCCTCCAATTGTGATGATGAAACCGCCCGCAGCCAATATAACGGTGTGGCACAGTTCTTCAGAGCTTATTTCTATTTCGTAAAGGTACGTCGTTATGGAGACGTGCCCTGGTATGATCAGGTATTAGGTTCGGAAGATCAGGAATTACTGGCTAAAGCCAGAGATTCACGCGAATTTGTGATGGATCGGGTCCTCAAAGATTTCGAAGATGCCGCCACCAGCTTACCAACTAAAAGCACAGACACTCGGAACACAAGAGTCACTAAATGGGCGGCATTGGCATTTGCCAGTCAAGCTGCACTTTATGAAGGGACTTATCGGAAATACCATGGACTGGATAATTATGAGAAATACCTGGAAATTGCAGCAAGCACTGCCCGGCAGTTTATTGACGAAAGCGGCTTCAGCCTGTATAAAGAAGGAACGGAACCTTACAGAGATATGTTCTGTGCCGACAACGCCAAAACCACAGAAGTCGTACTGGCAAGAGCTTATAACTTCGAAGGTTTGCAATTATCACACTCCGTACAATTCAGCATCGCTAACCTGCAAATGGGATTTACCCGCCGGTTTATGAATCACTACCTGATGGCGGACGGAACACGTTTCACTGATAAACAAGGATATGAAACAATGTTTTACACAGACGAGGTGAAAAACCGCGATCCACGCCTGCAACAAACCGTACTTTGTCCGAACTATATCCAAAAAGGAGAAACAACCGTGACCGCCAATGACTTAACTGCTTATTGCGGCTACAGACCTATCAAATTTGTAGGTACCAAAGATCATGACGGAGCCGCTAAAAGTACCTCCGATTGGCCTTTGATGCGAGCAGCGGAAGTCTACCTGAATTATGCCGAAGCCAAAGCCGAACTGGGAACACTCAAACAAGAAGACCTGGATATCTCTATCAATAAAATTCGAGAACGGGCTAAAATGCCGGATCTGAATCTTACGGATGCCAACAGTAACCCTGATCCTTATCTGGCAGCTTGCTATCCGAATGTTGAGCAGGGAACGAATAAGGGCGTCATTCTCGAAATCCGTCGCGAACGTACAATTGAACTAGTAATGGAAGGGTTGAGACAATGGGATTTATTCCGTTGGAAAGAAGGTAAACAAATGTTCAATCATTACGTACCTTACTACGGTATTTATGTTCCCGGAGTAGGAACATACGATATGGATGGTGACGGGAAGCCTGATCTGGAAATCTACGAAACCACAGCGACCTCCCAATGTGATAATAAAAAGAAACTGGATAAGGATATCTATCTCTCCAACGGAACATCCGGTTATATTATCGGATTCCCCAAAGTTACTTATGGCAAAGACTGGAAAGAGGAAAGAGACTACTTATGGCCTATCCCTGCTGACCAGCGCGTACTTACACAAGGCATTCTAACCCAAAATCCGGGTTGGAAAGATGGACTAAGCTACTAACTAACTCTTTATTTATTTCTTCATCAGAAGGTGTATCGGAAGATAATCGATACACCTTCCCATTACTATCGCCTTTCACTAGGCTATCAAATCCTACCACCATGTTAAAACAACTTATCAAATTTTATCACATCAGCACTCCTGCGACTCCTCTTAAAAAAGACAAGAAAAAACTTAAAAGATTGCAGTGGGCTACCTTTCTTTCCGCCACAGCCGGATATGGTATTTATTATGTCTGTCGGCTAAGCCTGAATGTAGTAAAGAAACCGATTGTAGACGAGGGAATCTTTTCTGAAACGG
>ENA-OWOA01000372-OWOA01000372.1-gut-metagenome-genome-assembly--contig:-NODE-372-length-10853-cov-2.936154_pt1 | contig 10853 bp, 7 predicted proteins | sample MGYA00248251_ERZ651780 | MGnify/ENA primary metagenome ERZ651780 (study PRJEB26908, sample SAMEA4031714) | gut metagenome | biome: gut; feature: normal infant; material: stool | place: China | collected 2015 ... | reverse complement strand
ATGTGCGCTACGCGGAGGGTGTTGAGTATGACGCCACGAACCATACGATCACCATGGTCACTCCGGGGGATTCTGGTGCGAAGCAGTGCGTGGTGATCACGTACCAGGACGCCACGTGGAAGAACGGTACGGTAAGCGATTACGGTAGCGTGAAGGTAAAAACGAAGCCGTATGATGCGTCCGTCACGTCATGGAGCACGCGCGCGGTGTTGGGGTCGGTAATGAACAACGAGTCGGGAGGCACGTCTGATGATTCGCTGTTCGCCTCGCAATTATTCACGGTGGATGGCACCAATCGGGTGGTGCGTTATTCGCCGGTGACGGGGTCGTATGTGAGCGGCAAGCCGGTCACGTCGAATACGTCCACGTCGTTCACCGCACGCAATGTGAAATCGGGTGGAACTGCAATCGATTTCACTCCGTGTGTCTGAGTGTTCCGCTAGGTCTTGCGGCAGACGGCTGGTTCCTTATGGAGCCAGCCGTTTTTGTCGCCCCGTCAGCACCCTGCGACACGCCCGAAAAGGGTGGTTATTCCAGTTTTTTCAAAAAAACGTGACTGCAAAGATTTGCTGAGCGATTGTACTGAAAAACAAGCTATTTGTGGTGTTGTATTTTTTGTTGCACGATTTTGGTTTTGTGTTGTACCTTTTGTGTCCGCTTGAAAAAGTGTGATTTGCTTGATGGTTGTGAAGGGGGTTGTGGGGTAAACTAAAGCGCTTTTGTGCGGATGAAGGATGAGGGGAAAATGAATCGAAAATGAAACGCTCGTAAAACGATTGACGCCGGAATAATGGTTCTGCAAACGATGTCAATGCGGATAAAGTTAGGACTGTTGGTTATGTGAGCCAGCAGCCCCCACAAGGGGACGATCGATAGAAGAACGCCGCGAAGCTCCATCGTGGGATGCGAGCGGCGACCTTTCCCGAAGGAAAGAAGGATTCAATTATGAAGAGCGTGCGCAACGCACTCAACCGCCGCGCCAAGGGCGAAAAGGGCTTTACCCTTGTCGAGCTGCTCGTGGTGGTCATCATCATCGGCATCCTCGCCGCCATCTCCGTGCCGATCTACCTGAACCAGCGCAAGTCGGCCTGGAACTCCCAGACCGAGTCCGACGTCAAGAACGCCAGCCTCGTGGTTGAAACTGCGTCCACTGCCAACAATGGCAAGCTTCCGTCTGAGATTAATGGTGCAACGGCCACGTGCAGTAAGAGCCAGAATACGGGCTGCACGCTTGGAGGCAATACGATTACCGTAACTGAGGGTGTTACCCTGAAGATTACCGGTAAAGCAGATAACTCCTACACTATCGAGGGCGAGAACGAGAACTCTGGTACAGCGATTTTCCTGTATGACTCGGCCAACGGTGTCGTCTCTAAGACTGGTACTAAATAATAAAAGGCATAGCGAATAATTCGCGTGGGACTAAAGGTATCGGAGCGTATGAGGTATCGCTCCGATACCTTGTTCCGTATCCATATTCGTTCCATTGTTCGTCAATCATTCCATGGGGGAGTAATGGCCAGGGAACAGGCGCAAGTGGCATTTCAAAACGGCACCAAGAAGTGGCGTTACAAGGGTGTTTCCGCTGACGGCCGCACCAAGCAGAAGGGCGTTATCGAAGCGCAGACGCGAGATCAGGCTACCGATCTCGCGAATAAGCTCGGTCTGATTCCAACGGAACTTGTTGACGTGAACGCAGGCACCGGTCTCAATACCAATATTGAAATCAAAGCGTTCGAAAAATATCCAAGCAAAAAAGACTTCGCGGTTATGTCACGTCAGCTTGCCACCATGGTGGCGGCAGGCGTCTCCCTGATTCGCGCACTGAATATCGTTACTGAACAAATCGGAAATGTGAAACTGCGCAATGCGGTACGTGACTGCATGCAGCAGGTTGAGGCGGGATCATCGTTTTCCGAAGCAATGGACAATAATCCCGACCATCTGTTCCCGCCCATTATGACCAACATGGTGCGGGCCGGCGAAACCGGCGGCTTCCTTGACAAATCCCTGATTACCGTGGCCGACAGCTTTGAAGCGGACGTGCGTTTGCAAGGTCAGATCAAAGGCGCACTGGCTTACTCGGTGGTGGTGCTCGGCATTGCTGTGCTGCTGGTGGGCGTGATGCTGCTGACCATCGTGCCCATGTTCGACAGCATGTATGCGTCGATGGGCGCGGAACTGCCATGGGTCACGCAGATCATGGTTGATATGGGCAAGGCCGCACCGGTTGGCATTCCCGTGATCATTGTGTGCGCGGTGGCGTTCGTCATGTTTTGGAAGCGCAATCGCAACAAAGACATCATTCGTACCTGGTGGGATCCGTTCACGTTGAAGGCGCCCGTGTTCGGCAAACTGACCACCAATGTGGCATTGGCGCGATTCTGCAACAATTTCGCATCCATGCTCGCTTCGGGCGTGCCCATTCTGCAGGCGCTTGACATTGTCGGATCCACATCCGGCAATTATGTAATCGACGAAGCATCCAAACGAGTGTCTCGACTCGTGGAACGCGGCTATAGGCTGGCGGACAGTATGGGTACCGAAAAAGTGTTCCCGAACATGATGGTGCAGATGGCGGCGATCGGTGAGGATTCCGGCGCCATCGACCAGATGCTCGCCAGCGCGGGCAAAGCGTATGACGAAGAAGCGCAATCCATCGCCAAACAGCTCACTTCGTTGCTGGAACCGTTGATGATTCTGGTGCTCGGTAGCGTGGTCGGCTTCATGGTGGTGGCATTGTACATGCCGATGTTCTCCATGTTCGACGCCATCAACGGGCAAGCGTAAGCGAAAGCGGGAAGGTTGAACATGAAGAACGGATTGTGGGCCGGACTCAACCGCAGGTATCGTGCCAGATTATGCCAACGCATGGGGGAGCGGGGCGCGGCCATGATGCTCGCGGTACTGTTCGTAATGGTGGTGCTCACCACGTCGGCACTGGTAATGACCATACTGCTTTCGCAAGCATTGCCGTACAGGAATAATAAGGAGAACGCGCAAGTCGGGTATGCCGCCGAATCTGGACTCGAAGTGGCATTGAGTTTCCTGCGCGAAGCGGAAGCAAGCAAGGACTATAAGAAACTGCTACCGTCGACCGCATCAAACACTGGCAATGCCAGCTTGGATGAGACCTTCACTACAGCATCGGACGGGTCGGTGCTGCTCAACAATGCGGAAGTCAGCAACGACGTGTCGGCAACGGGCGTGAGCTCGTTCACTCCAGACGATATCTCGTACCGAGTGCAAATCGGATATTATGACGACGATCCAAGCTCATCGCCGGCCAAACGACTCACATCCGAAAGCGAGCTGAAGAACGCGAAATATGCGTGGGTGCGTTCCTACGGGTATATCAACAGGTATCCGAATGGGCGAAGCGCGGGTACGGAAACCAGCGCGCGCCGAGCCATGAGCGCCATCTACCAATTCGAGACAGCGAGCGGTGATGACAGCTACGTGATTTCCACCAAGGGTGGACGTCTCGGTATGGGCTTCTACGCGGCAGCGCCAAACAACGAGCGCCGTACCAACCAGCCGACCTGGAAGGAAATCGCCTCATATGATGTCGATGAGAACGGTGATCCGACCGGCATGGTGAACTATGTCAACAAGCCTGGCTCCAAGAATGCGGCCGACGCTATGAGCAATACCATCACTATGAATCCGGCAAACCAAACTTGCATGCTTGCCACCACCAAGCCTGTAGACAAGGTCGAAACGCTTGACGCCATGCTTGACCCGAACGGCAAGCCGGTGGAAGGATCGGCGTTGGTGATTCTTATGCAGGCGCATAAGAAAGACTCCAGCAGCGACGACCTGTATTACACGGAACAGTGCAAAGCCAACGGCGCCTACAAAGACCTGAACACATGGGTGTATTGGAAGGATGATTCCATTCGCCCTGCATCCAATCTGACATTGTGCGTTACCGGAGCTGACATTACGCATGTTGGCGGAGGCACTGCAGGAGCCGCCACATTGCAGAAATGCGGCGAGTCGTACGGCCCCAACTACCAAAACGACTATTACACCGATCCTGACAAGAAAGCGCAGCAAGACGAAAAGAACGATCCGTCAAGCCTGCTCAACAAATACCAGAAGTGGGCGTTCTATAACGGTTTCATCAATGCGGGCTACTACAACGAGCTAGATAGCGTGCGCGATGAGGCGAACAAGTATGATGCGTCTCTACCGGAATCGCAAGGCTATGCCGTCGGCGGTGTGCAAATGCAGAAGAAGACCCGCTTCCAAGTGCTGGAAGTTTCCAACAAGGCGAATGTGGGCGCCACTATTCAATATCTGAGCGGCGGTCACTGGGCGTCCAACGTCGATGATGCTGCCGATTTGACTCCGCATTTCCTGATGGTGTCGAAGTGGGATTATTCGCTCACCGACGTGAAATCCTGGTTCGACGTGAACGGTGATTTCGAAGACGCCACCGCATCGTTCGGACAGGCGGGAGAAGCCGGCTATGCCACGAAGCAGATCGTCAATGAAACGTCCGGATTCTGCATTTCGTCATCGCAAGACGGATTCGACGCATACACGTCAACCTGCCGAGTGGGTGGCGGTGATTTCAACCCATACTGCTACCACAACACCATCAATGGCAATCCGGCGCAATCATCTTCCGATCTGCATCAGATCGACTACTGCGGGGTGTCCGATTCCACCAAGCGTAAAACCGATCAGGCCGAATATGTTGAAGACACGTCGAGTGACGGCAGTGGCGTGAACACGCAGATTTGGACGATGGTGAACGGGTCGAAGCGTTGCTATGGGTTCGGCGGTTCGGGCAAATTCCAACTTATGGAATGCTCGGCTGCGCCAACATTCACCCGATACAACGAAAAAGCGTCTGACGAGCACAGTAAAGGTACGTTCCAACTCAACGGTCAATGCCTGACGGAAGTGTATCCGGGAGACAAAATCGACGGCAATCCCTCATACTCCGGACGTATCGACGGGCATGCCGACGTGATTATGGCCAAATGCGGATCGTCACGAGACTTTTTGAACCGAGAAATCAAATCGCAGGTGTGGAATGCCTCGGTTAACCTCGGAACAGGCGGCTCAGGCGGCGGCGTGATTTATGGCGGTGGTAGTTCTACCACATTGGAGCCATCCTCCACCAAAGGCTACGTGACATCCAAAGAACTGAACCCGTCCACTATCGCATGGTGAGCGCTGCGCGAGATGGATGTGAACATGAGCATTGTGAACGATACGCCAACTGTGGTGCTGCTACTCGTGGCATCGCTGGTAATCGGCTGCATTTTCGGATCGTTTCTGAACGTGGTGATTTGGCGCGTGCCCAACCACATCAGCTTGGTAAATCCGAAACGCAGTTTCTGCCCGAACTGCGAAGCCCCGATCGCATGGTATGACAATATTCCCATCATTTCTTGGCTGGTGCTCGGCGCGAAATGCCGGCATTGCAAAGAACCGATCGCCGTACGCTACCCGATTGTGGAAGCGTTGGGCGGACTGTCGTTCCTCGCCGTCACCTTGGGGGCGCTATTCGGCGCGTATTCGCCATGGATATTGCCGGAACTCTACGTATTCGCAGCGGTTTCGATCGTGATCGCATACATTGATCTCGACCATCATCTGATCCTCAATGTTGTGCTATTGCCAACGCTGATTGCAACACTGGCACTGCTGGCTTTGGCATCACTCGGTACGAATGAGTGGAACAGGCTCGGTCGCGCTGTGATATGTGCGATAGTGCTCGGCGCGTTCTACCTATTGCTTTCCATCATATGGAAAGGTGGCATGGGCGATGGCGATATCAAACTTGCGTTCATACTTGGCTTGATTACGGGCTGGCTCGGATGGTCGCAATTCATCATCGGGGCGTTCGCAGCCTTCTTTATTGGAGGATTCTTAAGTCTTGTGCTGATTATCGGCAAAAAAGTCGATATGCATGGAGGCATACCGTTCGGACCGTCCATGCTGCTCGGCATATGGCTTGGCATATTCGTCGGGGCTCCGATCGCCACACTGTACTTGCAAGTGACGGGACTCGCCTGAACCAATCCCCAGCCAACCTGCAACACGTTATATATAAGGAGAGAGCATGAGATCAATAACGGCGCTGTCGATCGCGAACGACGCCATCCGTGCGGCGGTCATAGCAGACCCGTATTCGGATCTGCCCACCATCAAGCATTTCCAGGCGATCCCGTTGCCGAACGGAGCCGTAGTGGATGGCGAAGTGGTCGACCATGATGTGGTGGCCGGACTGCTGAACACACTGGTGAAGCGATTCAAATTCCCCCGCGAGGACACGGCTCTCGTCTACTCCAGCCGACGCATGGTGTTTCGCGAGGCGGACTTTCCCTACATGTCGCTGAACGATCTGAAATCCACCTTGCCTTTCCAAGCCAAAGGCATGATTCCGCTGCCTATTGAGGAATCCGAGCTCGACTTCGTGCCATTGAACGTCATCGACAGCGAACAAGGCAAACAGTTGCACGGCATACTCGTGGCGACATTGCGTAACGGACTGGAAAAAACCGCGCGCACAGCCGAAGACGCGGGATTTGTGATCACATCGATCGATGCGGGCCCGTTCGCGCTTGCCAGACTGTTCGCCGACACCAACCAGCAGCAGACCGAAGCGGTGGTCAACATCAGCGGCAACGGCACCGACGTGATCGTGCTCGAAAACGGGCAGCCCGCCTACATGCGCGTCGTGCCATCCGGCGCGGATGACGTGACCGACGCCATCGCCAACGCGCTCAGTATCTCATTCGAAGACGCCGAACGCATCAAAAACCAGATCGGCCTGCAAAACGTGACCGGCGACGAACGACTCGAAAAAGCCGAGGAAGTCATCCGCGAAACCACGGCGCAGCTGATCGGCGGCATCCGCAATACGCTCAACCTGTACGACGTGGACCATGTGGGCGGCACCATCAGCGGCGTGGTGCTTACCGGAACCGGCGCACGGCTGATCGGACTGCCGCCGGTGTTGGCCAGTTCCATCAACAAAGTGGTGCGGATCGGCGACCCCTTCATCCGTTTCCGGCTTTCCAAAGAAGTGGAACGGCAGAACATCATGGCGCACGCGATCGATTTGGGCGCAGTGCTTGGACTGGTAATCGGAAAGAAGCCGAGGTGAACGGACGATGAGCAGAAAAAACAACGGAAGCATGAAGCAGATCGGCAGCTCCCACCGCGGTCGACGCGGCAAAATCAAGGATAATCCGAATCCTGAAACCAGTGATGGCGAGAAAACTTCGATTCTGTCGATGAATATTTCCGACATCGGCAAAGCGCTGCGTGCGAGCAGTTCGAAAACCTCCAAAAAGGCTGATCTGCCCGCCGAATGGAATGTGCGCGCCAACCTGCTGCCACGTTCCATCGTGACGCTCAACCGTGATCGTGCCATCAAATACTTGCTGTCATACGTGCTTATCGTGGTGGTGGTTGCGGCCATTGCCATCAGCGCGGGCATGGCGGTGCGCGTGAGCTGGGCCGACCATCGCGTGGAGGAGGCACAGGCGAAAACCCTGTCGTTGCAGAAGGAAAAGGCGGAATTCAAAGACGTGGAAGACACGTTGAACTCGCTGTCCGATTCGCAAAGGTCACGTATCGCCGCGCTCTACGACGAAATGGATTGGATGAAGGTGGTGGATTCGCTCAATGGCGCGCTGCCAGCCGGAGGCCAGTACACGAACCTGTCGTTGAGCAGTTTCCAGATTGGCGGGTCTGACGCTTCTTCGAATAGTGCTACATCTTCAGTATGGTCTGGGAATGGTGTGATTTCCGTTGATTTTACCGTTCTTTCTCCAGATTTCATATCTGCAAAAGATTTTATCGGTAATTTTGCTGCAATTCCTACCTATAAAACAGGCTATGTGAGTTCCATTACCGAAAACAGCGATGAAAACGGCACCACCTATACATACACGGGAACGGTGTCGTTGAAGATGGATACCAATACCACGTCACGAAGCGACAACGCGGCCGGTGCTGACGAAGCCAACCGAGCATTGCAGCAGCAGCTACGCGACAGCCTGAACAAAGCCGCGGCAGGGGAGTCGACTGATACTACCGACAGCGCGACCGCAACTGACGAAACATCCAATGAATGATCGGGAGCAATCATGAACAAGCATAAAATCGCATGGATCGCATTGGCCGCAGGTATTGTCTTCGTCATCATGCTGACATGGCTGGTCGGCGTTTCCCCGCAAATCAGCCATATCAAATCATCCGACGCGCAAACTGCGCAAATCGATGAGAACAATAAGGAAACACGCGACGAAATCGAAACATTACGCATCGCCAGCGAAACGATCGGCCTGCAGAAAGACCGTTTGCGCCAGTTGCAGCGGCAGATTCCAGACGGCTATAACCAGCAGGAATTCATCAATTCGTTGGATGCGTCCGCTGCGGGAACCGGCGTCGCCATCAAATCGGTGAATTTCGATGATGCGGTCGACGCCGACATTCCAGCTGAAATGCAAGGTACCATTCAAGCCGGTCAGCTGGTGCAGGTGTCGGTAAGTATCACCGCCACGGGAAGCTATGATGCCATGCGTAATTTCGTGGCATCCGTGCAGAACATCAACCGTATCGCCGTGCCGGAAAATGTGACCTACACACTTGACAGAAACGGTGACGAAACGAAAAATGCCGTGGTGATCGATTGCAAGATCTGGTCGTTATTGCTCGACAACGACACGGTTGAAGACGAGAACGCCACGAAACAGTAACGCGGGTGGCGTTCTGTCACCGCGTAAAGGTAGGCTTTGCGCTTGTAAAGACCCCAAACCGTTCAAACCAGAAGGTGCATTGTGGCTGTATCCAAACTCGATGAAGTCGTATCCCTCGCCAAGCGTCGTGGCTTTGTTTTTCCCGCCGGTGAAATCTATGGTGGAACCCGTTCCGCGTGGGATTACGGTCCGCTCGGCGTTGCGCTGAAAGACAATATCAAGCGCGAATGGTGGCGTTCCATGGTCGTCACCCGTGGCGACGTGGTGGGCGTTGACACGTCCATTATTCTTCCGCCGGCCGTGTGGGTGGCTTCCGGTCACGTGTCCGTGTTCAACGATCCGCTGATCGAATGCCTCAACTGCCACAAGCGCCACCGCGCCGACAAGCTTGAGGAATCCTATGCCGAAAAGCATGGCGACAAGCTGCCGGAAAACGGCCTGAAAGACATTGTGTGCCCGGATTGCGGCACCCGTGGCAACTGGACCGAACCGCGCGACTTCAACATGATGCTGCGCACCCACCTCGGACCGGTCGAAGACGAGAACTCGCTGCACTACCTGCGTCCGGAAACCGCACAGGGCATTTTCGTGGACTTCAAGAACGTGATGACTTCTTCGCGTTCCAAGCCGCCGTTCGGCATCGCCAACATGGGTAAGTCCTTCCGTAACGAGATTACACCGGGTAACTTCACATTCCGTACGAGAGAGTTTGAGCAGATGGAGCTGGAATTTTTCTGTGAGCCGGGTACCGATTTAGAGTGGTTCCAGTACTGGAGAGCGTTCTGCCGTGACTGGCTGTTATCTCTGGGAATTAAGGAAGACGAGATGCGTCTGCGTGATCATTCTGCAGAGGAACTGTGTTTCTATTCTAAGGGAACGACGGATATTGAATTCTTATTCCCGTTTGGATGGGGGGAACTCTGGGGGATTGCCGACCGTACCGATTACGATCTGACACAGCATCAGAATGTGTCCGGTCAGGATATGACGTATTTTGATGATACCAAGGGAGAAAAGTATATTCCTTATGTTATTGAGCCATCACTTGGTGCTGATCGTGTGGTTCTGGCATTTTTATGTGCCGCATACGATGAGGAAAATATCGGAACAGAGGAAAAGCCGGACGTAAGAACCGTTTTCCATTTCCATCCGGCACTTGCTCCGGTTAAGATCGGTGTGCTTCCGTTATCCAAGAAGTTAAATGAGGGTGCGGAAAAAGTATATGCCCGGCTGGCAAAGAAATACAATTGTGAGTTTGATGACAGAGGAACGATCGGAAAGCGTTACCGCCGTCAGGATGAGATTGGTACACCATTCTGTGTTACCTATGATTTTGATTCCGAAGAGGATGGAGCCGTTACCGTACGTGACCGTGACACCATGCAGCAGGAAAGAATTAAAATCGATGAGCTGGATGCTTATTTTGAGAAAAAATTTGAATTTTAATATCGCATAAATAAAAGTCTGCCCTGTGGATTACAAAACGGATGGTTTGCGTCCGGCTCTGTGGTTCATGGGGCATAACTATGGTAAAAAATGCTTGCGAAATGCGAATTCTGTGTTACAATAAGTATAGCATAGTCGTGAAGTCTGTGTTCACGGCTCAGCTTTATGGAAAACGGATCATGTTATTCGTTTTTCGAATTTATACAATAAACAAATATTAGGAGGAATTGTCAAATGGCAAACAAGTGGGTATACACCTTCAAAGAAGGTAACATGACCATGCGTAACCTTCTCGGTGGTAAGGGCGCTAACCTTGCGGAGATGACAAATCTGGGATTACCTGTACCACAGGGATTTACGATTACAACAGAGGCCTGCACCCAGTATTATAACGACGGCCGCCAGATCAACGCGGACATCCAGGCCCAGATCTACGAGTACCTGGGCAAGATGGAGGCCATCTGTGGCAAGAAGTTCGCCGATCCCGAGAACCCCCTGCTGGTTTCCGTGCGCTCCGGCGCCCGCGCCTCCATGCCCGGCATGATGGACACCATCCTCAACCTGGGCCTCAACGACACCGTGGTGGAGGGCCTGGCCAAGTTCACCAACAACCCCCGCTTCGCCTACGACTCCTACCGCCGGTTCATCCAGATGTTCTCCGACGTGGTGATGGAGCTG
>ENA-OWOA01000371-OWOA01000371.1-gut-metagenome-genome-assembly--contig:-NODE-371-length-10866-cov-3.852350_pt1 | contig 10866 bp, 7 predicted proteins | sample MGYA00248251_ERZ651780 | MGnify/ENA primary metagenome ERZ651780 (study PRJEB26908, sample SAMEA4031714) | gut metagenome | biome: gut; feature: normal infant; material: stool | place: China | collected 2015 ... | reverse complement strand
TCCTTCTTCAAGAAGCAGAAGGTCGGCGGCACCAAGTTCGTCGGCTTCGAGAACTACGCCCGACTGATTCAGGATCCGCAGTTCTGGAGCTCGGTGGGCCGCGTCACTATCTTCACCGTATTCCAGGTGCCGATCATGCTGTTTCTGGCTGCAGCCATGGCCCTCGCTTTGGATTCGATGAAGCTGCATGGCACCAAGTTCTTCCGCATCTCCACATTCCTGCCCTATGCGGTGCCCGCAGTGGTCTCCACCATGATTTGGGGTTTCGTGTATGGCGCCAAATACGGTCTGGTCGGCTCCCTCAACGACTTCCTCGGCACCAACATCGATGTGCTCAACCCCGACGTGCTGCTTGCATCCATCGCGAACATCAACACGTGGGAATATGCCGGCTACAACATGCTGATTTTTTACAGCTCCCTAAGCACCATTCCACACAGCTTGTATGAGGCCGCCTCCATCGACGGCGCTTCGGAGTGGCAGATTGTTAAGAAGATCAAGCTGCCGGAGCTGAAGGGCTCGCTGGCCATCACGGTGATCTTCTCGATCATCGGCAGCTTCCAGCTGTTCAACGAGCCGAGCATTTTGCAGAACATGGTTCCTGGTAATGCGATCACGACGTATTACACGCCGAACATGTACGCGTACAACCTGAGCTTCAGCGGCAACCAGTCGAATTATGCGGCCGCGTTGGCGATCGTGATGGCCGTGATCACCATGGCCATCGCCTACATCGTCCAGTTGAACAGCCTGAAGGAGCAGATGAAGTGACGATGACCGCTGTTCGTGTTGAGGAATCGATGATGATCGTGAAGGAGCGTATGTGATGAGTGCAGCAACGACTTCGGCCGCCGGTCGCCTGACCGACGCCGAGCTCAAGGCCCAGGAGAAGGCCGCCAGGAAGGCGGAGAAGGCCCGCCAGAAGAGGATCGCCGCCGACGAGGCCGCCGAACGCAAGCGCAGCGCGAAGGCCGGGTTCGCGAACGTGAACAACCCGAGGCGTTCCACGTTGTTGACCGTCCTGTGCGCGGTCTTCGCCGTGTACTGCCTGTTCCCGTTCGTGTACCTGCTGATCAACGCCACGAAGACGCAGGCGGACTTCACGTCCACGTTCGGTCTGGGCTTCGGCCGCACGTTCGCTTTGTGGGACAACATCAAGACCGTGTTCACCTACCAGGACGGCATCTTCGGACGTTGGTTCCTGAACACGATCCTGTACGTGGTCGTGGGCGCCGGCGGCGCGACCCTGCTCGCCATCATGGGCGGGTACGGCCTGGCGAAGTTCCGTTTCCCGGGACGCAAGGCCGTGTTCGCGGTGATCATCGGCGCCATCTCGGTGCCGGGCATCGCCCTGGCCGTGCCGCAGTTCCTGCTGTTCGCCAAGCTGAACCTGACGAACACCCCGTGGGCCATGATCATCCCGAGCCTGGTGTCGACGTTCGGCCTGTACCTGATGTGGATCTTCTCCGACCAGGCCGTGCCGACCGAGCTGCTCGAAGCCGCCCGCGTGGACGGCGCCGGCGAGTTCCGCACGTTCTTCCAGGTATCCCTGCCGCTGCTCGCCCCGGGGATCGTGACGACGGCCCTGTTCACGATCGTGGCGACGTGGAACAACTACTTCCTGCCGTTGATCATGCTGAAGGATTCGAACTGGTATCCGCTGACGATCGGTCTGAACCAGTGGAAGGACCAGGCGAGCACCGCGGGCGGCCAGGCGATCCAGAACCTGGTGGTCACGGGTTCGTTGATCACGATCGTCCCGTTGGTCATCGCGTTCCTGTGCCTGCAGAAGTACTGGCAGTCCGGCCTTGCCGCAGGCGCCGTCAAGGAATGATCGCAACGGTCGCATGCTGAAATTTCGGTAAAGCGCATACCGATTTTTCGGCAATCGTCCGAAAAGAACAAAAAATAAGACCTCGGGGGTGTCATCGTGGACATCCCCGGGACCATCTCAAATATCTTAGTAAATATATATACTAGATTTTATAAAAAGATTTTACGAGAGCTTTCGAAGGGAAGCTGTCGAGCTGGCATCCTCAGCGTTATAGCGGATGCCATACGCACACAAAGGAGTAATCCATGCATCGCACGTTCAAATGGCCGGAACTGCTGACCGACAACGGCAAAGGCATCGCATACGGCGGTGATTACAATCCCGACCAGTGGTCGGAAGACGTGTGGGACGAAGACGTCCGCCTCATGAAACAGGCCGGTGTCAATACCGTGGCCGTGGCCATTTTCAGCTGGGATCGCATTCAGCCGGAAGAAAACCGTTGGGATTTCGGCTGGCTTGACCGCATCATCGACAAGCTCGGCAAAGCCGGCATCGCGGTCGATCTGGCCTCCGCAACCGCCACCGCGCCGCTGTGGCTGTACGAAAAGCACCCGGAAGTGCTGCCGCAAGACAAATTCGGCCATCCCGTCAACGCGGGATCGCGCCAATCCTGGAGCCCGACAAGCCCGGTGTTCAAGGAATACGCGCTCACCCTGTGCCGCAAACTGGCCGAACGCTACGGCACCAACCCGTACGTCACCGCATGGCATATGGGCAACGAATACGGCTGGAACAACCGTTACGATTACTCCGACAACGCGCTCAATGCCTTCCGCCTGTGGTGCGAACGCAAATACGGTACCATCGAAAACCTCAACAAGGCGTGGGGCACCACCTTCTGGGGTCAGGAAATGAACGGTTTCCACGAAGTGCTCATCCCGCGTTTCATGGGCGCCGACTCCATGGTGAACCCCGGTCAAAAGCTTGATTTCGAGCGTTTCGGCAACGATATGCTGCTCGACTTCTACAAGGCCGAACGCGACGCCATCGCCGAAATCTGCCCCGACAAGCCGTTCACCACGAACTTCATGGTCTCCACCGACCAGTGCTGCATGGACTACGCCGACTGGGCCGAGGAAGTCGATTTCGTGTCGAACGACCATTACTTCCATGAGGGCGAATCGCATATCGACGAACTGTTCTGCTCCGACGCTTTGATGGATTCCCTCGCGCTCGGCAAGCCGTGGTATGTGATGGAACATTCCACTTCGGCCGTGCAGTGGAAGCCGCTCAACGCACGCAAGCGCAAGGGTGAAACCGTGCGTGACTCCATTGCGCATGTGGCCATGGGTGCCGACGCCATCAACTTCTTCCAGTGGCGTGCCTCCGCATTCGGAGCCGAATCCTTCCACTCCGCACTCGTGCCCCACGCAGGCGAAGACACCAAACTGTTCCGCCAAGTGTGCGAACTGGGCGCAGCGCTGAAAACCCTCGGCGACGCTGGCGTGCAGGGTACCGAACTGGAACAGTCCGATACGGCGATCCTGTTCAGCGCGGAATCCGAATGGGCCACACGCTCCGAAACCCTGCCGAGCATGAAGCTCAACCATTGGCATGACGTGCGCGACTGGTACCGTGCGTTCCTCAACGCCGGCACCCGTGCCGACATTGTGCCGCTGAAATACGATTGGAGCGCATACAAGACCGTCGTACTGCCGACCGTGATCATGCTCAGCGCCGAAGATACGCAGCGTTTGGCCGATTTCGCAGCTGCCGGCGGCCGTGTGGTCATCGGTTACGCAACCGGACTGATCGACGAAAACTTCCACACCTGGCTCGGCGGATACCCGGGAGCCGGAGACGGCCTGCTGCGCGAAATGCTGGGCATTCGCGGCGAGGAATTCAACATTCTCGGCGCGGAAGCCGAAGGCGAACCGTCCGAAATTCGTTTGAGCTCCGGTGCGGTCACCCGCCTGTGGCAGAACGATGTGAACGTCGACGGCGAACGCGCGCAGGTATTAGCCACCTACGAAGGTGAAGAAGCCGACGAATGGGAACTCGGCGGCACCGCCGCAATCACCCGCAATCCGTACGGTTCCGGCGAAACATACTTCGTCGGCTGCGATCTCAACGTCGCCGATCTTACGGAATTCGTGCGCGAGAATATCGTGGAAGATTCCGCAAATGTCGCCAATCCGACCGATTCCGACGTACTGCACACCGTGCGCAAGTCCGCCGACGCAACCTTCGATTTCTATCTGCCGCGCGGCAAGAAAGAAATCGCATTGCAGGGCATCGAAGGCGAACCAATCTACCTGTTCCAAGCGGAAGCAGAGGAACAGACGGGCAGCTACACCGTGCATCGCAACGGCGTACTCGTCGTAAAGCGCGCATAATTCCGCATAATTTCGCGCAATTTCGCGCAATTGATTGCGTAACACAACAATCTCACACAACCTGAGCCCGCCATTCTGAAACTCAAGAATGGCGGGCTTGCCATAACTGGTAAACTTTTTACCGGCATATTCAACAATCACGGAGACGAACATGGGCGAGTCAAAGCCGGAGCCGGACAAAAAACGCGTCACCCTACGAGACGTGGCCGAAGAGGCAGGCGTTTCACTCAAAACCGCATCCAACGTGATCAACCATTCCGGCCGTATGACCGACTCCACGCGAGAAAAAGTCCAGGAAGTCATCGACCGACTCGGATACCGCGTGAACGTATCCGCGCGCAATCTCAACCGCGGCAAAACCGGTTTCATCACACTCGCCGTACCAACATTGACCGCCCCATACCTGTCGGAGCTCGCCAACCGCGTAATCGACGCGGCCCGCGGCTACGGCTACTCCGTATACGTCACCACCTACGCCGAAGGATCCGCACAAGGAGCGCAATCACTCCTGCGCAACTTCAACACCACCGTCTCGGACGGCATGATCCTGTCGATCTCCGAAGTCGAAAACCTTGAAGCGGCGGACTTGGACGTGGACTATCCGCTCGTATGCGTGGGCGCGCGTTCCACACACGGCAAAGCCGACCACGTTACCCCCGACGATATTCAGGAAGCCCGACTCGCAGCCGAATACCTGTTCGACCATGGCGCAACCCGGCTCGCGGTGGTCGGATCGCGAACCGAACCGGAGCATATCGATTCCGTGCGTGACGCAGTGGAAGGCAATGCGCAACTGCGACTTCGCGGCGTGCTCGAAGCGTGCGCCGCGCGGGGAGCGGCATTCGATTCCCGACTGGTAATGAGCACTGGGCAGGATTGGACGATTGGTTCCGGCGCTCGCATTACGCAGCAGCTTATTGATTCCGGGATTCCATTCGACGGTATTGTGGCGTTCAATGACCAGCTTGCGTTGGGTGCGCTGTTCACTTTGGCTGCGAACGGCATTTCCGTGCCTGAACAGATGCAGGTGATCGGCTTCGACAATATTGAAGAAGCCGCATATTTCCAGCCTCCGCTGACCACCATGGATTCTTGTCTCGACTGGATTGCGCCGACTGCGGTCAGCCGCATTCTCGACCGGATCGACGGCACGCGTGTGCTGGAGCCGAGTTACATCACCACCCAGTCGCACGTGATCGCCCGCGCCACCACGCGCGTGTAGCTCGCCGTTGGTTTCGTGCCGTCGCCCTTCGAGCCATCGGTTTCGTACCGTTGTCCTTCGTGCCGTTGATTTCGCGCTATCGCCCTTTGTGCTGTTGATTTCGTATCGTTGGCTTCGCGACGCAGCTCGCGATGTTTGTGCAGACCCGAATCAACCTCGGTGTTCCGGCAATTCCTGCGCGGGCAGCTGCGCCGGTCGACTGGCGGACAACTGCGCGAGGCGGCTGTGCGGACGCAGCTGCGCCGGTCGACTGTGCGGACACCGAAATGGGACCCACATCAGGAACGACCGGAGAGCGTGAGAATTACAAGAATCACGTTAAGTGCGACAATCAGCGAAACAACTACCATATTGATCGCGAATTTCACCGGACCATCCACATAATCGCCCATTAATGATCGATCGTGAGTGTATTTCATCAGCGGAATAATCGCAAATGGAATGCCGATCGACAGCACAACTTGCCCTATGATCAGCGCTTCCGTCGGATTCTTAGCAAACCACAACACCACCAACGCCGGCACGAGCGTCACCACGCGGCATGCCCACATCGGCGCTTTGATCCGCAGCAGTCCATGCATGATTTCGGCGCCCGCATATGTGCCGACCGACGTGGAACTCAGGCTGGAAGCCAGCAGTCCGACCGAGAAAATCGTGCCGATCACCGGACCTAGCACATGCTGAATGGCCTGTTGCGCACCCTCGATCGTATCCGTGCCGGTCATGCCATGCAATGAATTCGCCGCAAGAATCAATAGTGCAAGATTCACCGATCCAGCAAGTAATAATGCCCAGAACACGTCTATTTTGCTTCCGTGTAGCAGGGTCTTTACGCTCGGTTTGGGCTCTCCTGGCACGTAATGGTCGTTCACCAGCGTGGAATGCAGGTAAATCGCGTGCGGCATCACCGTGGCGCCCAGCATGGAAGTTGCCATCAATACCGTTTCGGTTCCTTTGAAATGCGGAACAAGACCTTGTAAAACTTGCGCAGGATTTGGTGGATCAATAAAAAGGCCTGCAATAAATCCAAAAGTAATCACCAGCAGCAATGCAATAATCAGCTTTTCAAAAATATGATGCGTGGCACTCTTTTGAAAAATAAGCAAGACCGTAGAAATAATGCCGATTATGCACCCACCAATAAAAAGCGGAAGTCCAAATAATAATTTCAGTGCGATTGCGCCGCCAATTACTTCCGCAAGATCAGTCGCTATTGCAATGACTTCCGCTTGCATGAAAAACATGAATCGACCGCCGTCGCCAAGTCGTTCTCCCAGGATTTCGGGAAGACTTTTTCCGGTGACGATACCAAGTTTTGCGGACTGATATTGAATGAGCACGCTCATACAATTGGCGAGTACCAGCACCCACACCAGCAGATATCCGTACCTCGCGCCGGATGTGATATTCGCCGCCACATTGCCGGGATCCACGTAGGCGACGGCCGCCACAAAAGCAGGTCCAAGCATGCCGGCAAGCGCGTGCCCGTGGCGGGAAGAGAAATCGTGATTCGCCCGTGCCGTTTCCCAGCATTCCACGCCATCCGTCGCACCCGCATTGACCATGCCTCCCATGCCGTCCATATCGTTCGCGTCGTCTGTACTGTTCATGTTCGTCGCCCTCTTATCCGAGCAATGTTATAGCGCACGAGACTGCGCGGTTATGTTACGTACGCGCATATCATCTGTCGGCATATGCGCGACTCATGCAACGGCGCGTCCGAACCGTTCCAAGACGCAATGCGAGGCATGTGCCACGAAATATGGCCGAATTGCGGCGACCTGCGGCTAAGCTGGAACAAGCATAAGAACGGTTGAGAATAATCGCCTGAAACACAGCCTTCGAAAGGACAACGCATGGCAACTTTCCATACCCCCATGGTCACATTGAACGACGGCAATCTGATTCCGCAAATCGGCTTGGGCGTGCTGCGTATCGACGATGAGGGCGTTACCTCCGTAGTGGAGAGTGCGCTGGAAGCCGGCTACCGTCATATCGACGGCGCGGCGGGGTACAACAATGAGGCCGGCGTGGGTCGCGCGCTGAACAATGCGGGATTCACGGAAGGTGAGCAGCGCAAAAACCTGTGGGTTACGACGAAACTGCGCGATTCCGAGCAGGGGTATGACAGCGCACGCAAGGCGTTCGACCGCCAGCTTGGCTTGCTGCAGCTCGATTATGTCGACATGTACATGCTGCATTGGCCCACCCCGTTCGACTGGCGTTCCGGCGAAACGTGGAAGGCGTTCGACGAGTTCCGCGCGGAGGGGCGCGTGCGTACGCTGGGTGTGTGCAATTTCCTGCCCGAGCATCTCGACCGCTTGCATGAGGAGACCGGCGAATATCCTGCCGTCAACCAGATTGAGCTGCATCCGACCTGGCAGCAGCGCGAGGTCGTGGACTATTGCAAGGCGCACGGCATTGCCGTGGAAGCATATTCGCCGATGGCTCGCGGTGCTGATTTGAACGCCGGAAACGGTGCGATTGAGCGCATCGCAGCGGAGCATGGGGTTACCCCTGCGCAGGTGATTCTGCGTTGGCATATCGAAAATGGCACGATCATCATCCCCAAGTCGGTGCATGCGGATCGGCAGAAGCAGAATCTCGATTTGTTTGGATTCGTGCTCACCCCTGAAGAACATGCCGCGATCGACGCGCTTGACGGTCCGACGCGCGCCGGACATGATCCGATGACGTTCACGTACGCCTGATACTCCGTAATTCCGTAATTTCGTATTATTTTTAATAATTATGCCTCGAAAGAATAATCGTAATTCTTATAATTATCGGAATATTGAACGCGACGTGCGTGATATCCAGCGGGCCGGCAAGCGGTTCAAAAAAAGTTGGATCAACGCCGACGGTCCGCTGGAACGTATTCTTATTTTGCTGGTAGTCGTTGCGGTAATCGGCGTCACTATCGGCATGCTGCTGCCGAAAGTCAATCCGACCGTAGGCGAAATCACCGGCGAGTACACGGCAACCGGCACAGCTGCGGAAACGTTGGAAAAACTTACCGTCGACGACAATCCCAGCAAGGCCGGATATGATCGCGATGCGTTCGGATTCCGCGAGACCGACGACGATGGCAACGGTTGCGACGTGCGCGAAGACGTGCTCGCGCGCGATCTGACGGACGTGCAATATAAGAACGGCCGTAGCTGCCAGGTTGCGTCGGGCACGCTTGACGATCCGTATACCGGTCAGACCATCCAATTCGTACGTGGAGTGAAAACGTCTTCGGCGGTGCAGATCGATCATGTGGTCGCGTTGGAAAATGCGTGGCAGTCGGGCGCGAACACGTGGGATCATGCGAAGCTGTACCAATTCGGCAACGACATGTACAATCTGCTGGCCGTGGACGGGCCCGCGAATCAGCAGAAGGGTTCCGCTTCGGCCGCATACTGGCTGCCGACGAACAGTGAATACCGTTGCGATTACGTGGCCCGGCAGATTGGCGTGAAAGACAAGTACGGGCTGACTGTCACTTCGCAGGAAAAGCGGGCGATGCTTTCCGTATTGCACGGTTGCCCAGCGCAGGAATTGCCGGAAAGCTGAAGCTGCTCATTTAGGCGCGGATATTTGCGGGTGCTGGCTGGGAACGGTCGTAGTTGTAGACGGTGAACGTTCCTTTGTTGAATCGTTTGGTTTCGTACAGCGCCAAGTCGGCCTGTGCGACGCATTGGTCGAAATCCACGCTTCCGATCGCGTCTCCATCGGCGCGCCCCGTGCCAAGGCTGGCACCGTCAGCGGCTGCAATGCGGCACACGCCTACGCTGCAATGCACGTCTTGCCCGTGCTGTTCCGAGGTGCGTGCCAACTGTTGGAAGAACATGCCCAGCGTGGTTTCAAGCACCTGTTCGCTGGCGGTGTTGCGAATAAGCGCCAAGAATTCGTCACCGCCATATCGGCAGATAATGTCATCTTGCCGGTAGATGTGCCGAAGTTGGGATGCGACCTCGCGGATCCAGAAATCGCCGACCGTGTGTCCGTATGTGTCGTTGATGGTTTTGAAATCGTCGATGTCGACGAACATCAGCATCGCTTCGTCGTGCGAATCCATGCGGTCGAAATATTTGCGCATGTGTTTCCATCCCGCTTCCTTGTTCAGCAAACCGGTCATGCCGTCATGTTCGGCTTCGTACCGTGCTTTTTCGTAGGCGGCCTGTTGCGAGTGGAATCGCATGTTCATTTCCACGGTGTCCATGACGAACATAATCTGTGTGGAAATCACGATCGCCAAACATTGCAATGAAAAACTGTATGCCAGTGCTTGGTAGATGGTCGCCAATACTGGTAGCACGAAGAACGACATCATGGAAAGGAAAATAATGCGATCAAGATTCTTGCGATATGAGATCAACATGAAGAGGCATAATGCGATTCCCAAGACCGCAATTGCCTGCGAAAGAAGATAGAAATTACCGCGATGGTAAAGATTGTGGTCATCGAAATAGTAGAAAAGACCAGTGAATTGTGTGATGATAAGTAAGAGAATTCCAATTACGGATAATGCGTAGACAGCACGCAATGCGGCTGGTTTGCGATGCTGATGTTTGCTCACTGTCAACCAAACATAGGTTGCGAAGAAACTCATGAAAATATAGTTGATGCAGAATACTGAGAAATTGCTTATGCGAACCATATAGTATGCGGTTTCGTCTGCATCTACGCGAAAATACCAGCTGAGCGCGTCGGTTCCAAGAAGAAGCATGCAGGCGATCTGCATGAGTATTTTGATGCGAGTTCGTCTGGTTTTGTGTGGGGTTGCAATGAAAATTCCGCCTGCGCAAATCAGGCATATGAAAATACCCCACAACTCCATGCAGATGTGGAACATGGCCCTGACTGTCATTAACCTCCACCCCCCCCCCCTCGACGCTGCCTGCGTCGAAAACTTGCCTACCTCTTTCGTGTGCCATGATACCTCTAAATAGGGGAGCGTTACCCCGAAATGACAAAAACAGGAATCCGCAGGCGAATATCCATGCCTCTGTCATACGGGCTATCATATAGTTTGTGCGTTTGAATGTGGAGAAGGTGATTGATGTCAGCGAAGCGGAACATGTCCCGAGCGCTTACTCGAGAGGAATCGTATCAGAACGGTCATTTAACGCGCACGGCGTTTATTTCCATTGCGATTCTTACATTTATTACGTTCGTCGGTAATTTCACGCAATTGCAGTTGAGCGCCGCGTTGCCGACGATCGTCAGTGATTTTGGTATTTCCGTTACGACCGGTCAGTGGCTGACGTCGATTTTCCAGCTGGTCATGGGCGTGATGGTGCCGCTTACGGCATACCTTACGAGACGTTTTTCGACGCGCGAAATCGTGCTTGTTTCCATGGTTGTGTTCACGATCGGTTCACTGTTCGCTTGGCTTGGTCCAACTTTTTTGATGGTGCTGATCGGGCGTTTGCTTGAGGCGGTTGGCACGGGTGTGATGTGGCCGGTGTTGCAGATTACGGTGTTTT
>ENA-OWOA01000364-OWOA01000364.1-gut-metagenome-genome-assembly--contig:-NODE-364-length-10992-cov-6.595328_pt1 | contig 10992 bp, 7 predicted proteins | sample MGYA00248251_ERZ651780 | MGnify/ENA primary metagenome ERZ651780 (study PRJEB26908, sample SAMEA4031714) | gut metagenome | biome: gut; feature: normal infant; material: stool | place: China | collected 2015 ... | reverse complement strand
ATGCCGGCCGCCGCCATCTTCCACTTCAAGTGGTCGAATCGCGGAATCAGCCGGCGGATATCATGTGCCGCGTCGTTGCCAGTCAAGCCGGGAAACTCGTTGCCGACGGTCAGTCGACCAGCGAATTGATCTGGATGATATGGTCGCGCTGCGGGCCGGTGCCGATCACGGAGATACGGCAGCCGGACAGTTCCTCAAGACGCTTGACGTAATCCTGACAGGTCTTCGGCAGATCATTGAAGTCGTGGATTTGGGAAATATCCTCGTCCCAACCCGGCATGGATTCGTAGATCGGCTTCGCTGCCGCGAATTCGGACTGATCAGTAGGCATATCGTCGCGGCGTTCGCCGTTGACATCATAGGCCACGCACAATGGGATTTCCTTCAGGCCGGTAAGCACGTCGAGCTTGGTGAGCACGATGTCGGTCAGGCCGTTGACCTGAGCCGCATAACGATTGACGACCGCATCGAACCAGCCACAACGACGCGGACGGCCGGTGGTCACGCCGTACTCGTGGCCCTGGGCTCGCAGCCATTCGCCCTCCTCGCCGAACAGCTCGGTCGGGAACGGTCCTTCGCCCACGCGGGTCACGTACGCTTTGGAAACGCCGATCACGCGGGTGATCTTGGTCGGGCCGACACCGGTACCGGTGCATGCGCCGCCGGCAGTCGGGTTGGAGGACGTGACAAACGGATATGTGCCGTGATCCACGTCGAGCATAGTGGCCTGGCCGCCTTCGAACAGCACGGTCTTGCCTTCGTCAAGTGCCTTATTGAGCACCAGCGAGGTGTTGGCCACGTACGGCTTCAAACGTTCGCCGAGCTTGAGCAGCTCATCCGTGGTTTCGTTCACATCAATCGGACGACGATTGTACAGCTTCACCAGCATCTGGTTCTTCTGATGCAGGCTTGCCTCAACCTTGTCGTGCAAATGCTTCGCATTGAACAGGTCGTGCACGCGGATGCCCACGCGATTAATCTTGTCGGCATACGCAGGTCCAATGCCGCGACCGGTGGTACCGATCTTGTGCTTACCCAGGAAACGTTCCGTCACCTTATCAAGCACACGATGATACGGCGCAATAATGTGCGCACCCTCACTCACCAGCAGTCGGGAGCAGTCCACACCGCGGCTTTCCAAGCCGTCGATCTCTTCGAAAAGCACTTCAGGATCAACAACAACACCGTTGCCGATAACCGGAGTCGCGGTCGGGCTGATGATGCCGGAGGGCAGCAGGTGCAGCGCATACGATTCGTCGCCGACCACCACGGTATGGCCCGCATTGTTGCCGCCGTTGAAGCGGGCAACATAGTCGACCTTCGTGCCGATCAGGTCGGTCGCCTTACCCTTGCCTTCGTCTCCCCACTGGGCACCGATCAAAACAATTCCAGGCATGTTGTTGCACCTCCGCGCGTATGCGATTTCGCCTCAAAGCCTTACCAAGGCCTTACAAAGACTATCCTGCGCCCTCTACCGGATATCTGCCGGATATGCACCGATCGGCCGTTGAAACTAGTCAGTTCCATCGTTTTCGTCTCATACAACGCGACACACCCACCGTGCCGCCACACGCCGCATGCATTACGCGGCGCGTGCGGCATCACACTACTTCAACGCCTTGCCCGCGCTGCCAAGCTGCCTGCAAGCCTCCACCACGCGTGCGGCCATGGCGCTTTCCGCTTCGCGCCCCCACGAACGCGGGTCGTACATCTTCTTGTTGCCCACCTCGCCATCGATTTTGAGCACCGAATCATAGTTGGAGAACATGTGACCGGCCACCGCACGGCTGAATGCGTACTGCGTATCGGTGTCGATGTTCATCTTCACCACGCCGTAGCTCACGGCCTGCGCGATCTCCTCCGGCGCGGAGCCGGAACCACCGTGGAACACCAGGGCGAACGGCTTACCGGGAGCGACATCCAGCGAGTGCGCGGGGTCGGGCATTTCGCCGGCCTTAATCGCGAGCGCGACCGTGGTCTGGATTTCGTCGAGCAGTTCGGGGCGCAGTTTCACCACGCCCGGTTTGTATGCGCCGTGCACGTTGCCGAAGGTGAAGGCGGCCATGTAGCGTCCGCGCTCGCCAAGGCCGAGTCGTTGCGCGACGGCGATGCCTTGCGCGGGCGTGGAATACAGTTTGTCGTTGATTTCGGCGCTGTGCCCGTCTTCTTCGCCGCCGACCGCGCCGATTTCGATTTCCAGCACGGTGTGCGCGGCTTGGGATTTGTCGAGCAGTTCTTCTGCGATGTCGAGGTTTTCACCCAGCGGCACTGTGGAACCGTCCCACATGTGTGACTGGAAGGTCGGTTCCTGACCGTGCTTCACCTGTTCGGCTTCATGGTCGAGCAGGGGGCGCACCCATTCGTCCAGATACTGTTTGGCGCAGTGGTCGGTGTGCAGGGCGATGGTGATGTTGGGGTATTTCGCCGCGACTTCGTGCGCGAAGGCTGCGAAGGCAAGCGAGCCGGTGACGCGGTCGTTGACGCGTTGCCCGGAGAAGTAGGCGGCGCCGCCTACGGAGACCTGGATGATGCCATCGGATTCCGCCTCGGCGAAACCCTGGAGTGCGGCGTTCAGGGTCTGTGTGCTGGTCACATTGATCGCGGGATAGGCGTAACCGCCGCGGCGTGCGGCGTCCAGCATTTGCGCATAACGTTCCGGCGTTGCAATAGTCATGCCTCCATTATCGCCCGACCCTATCCCACTTATCATGTGACAACATTCGCCATCTTTCCTTTCCGTTTTCCCGACCGTCCGCTCCATATCCAGGTCGCCCGCCCCACTAGGGCCATATGCCGAGCGTTTTCGTCTCATATCCCGACATTTGCGGGACCGACCATTAAACAGGGCGAAACCATTGCGATCGTTCCATCGGAAGTCATAGAATATCCACCGGATCGCGCGACGAAGAGCCCAACCGGGTATTCCCGCACGGGCATGCCGCCGCACGTAGATGTTGCGACCAATACCCGCGAGGAGGCTTGATGCACCAGGTTTTCGCCATCTTCCTTCGAGACGTGAAACGCATTCTGAAGAACCCAGTGGCGCTCGTCGTCACGCTGGGTGTGGCCATCATCCCATCACTGTACGCATGGTGCAACATCCTCGCCAACTGGGACCCGTACGCGAACACGGGCAACATCCAGGTCGCTGTGGCGAACGAGGACAAGGGCACAACCTCCACGCTGGTCGGTCATCTCGACGCTGGCCAGCAAACCGTCAACCAGCTTAAGAAGAACCATCAGCTCGGCTGGCGTTTCGTTCCCGAGCAGCAAGCCATCGAAGGCGTGGAATCCGGCAAATACTATGCGGCGATCGTACTGCCGGAAGACTTCAGCTCCAGACTAATCGGCACCGTCACTGGTAAAGGCGACCGACCGTCGATCACGTACTACATCAACGAAAAGCTGAACGCGATCGCGCCGAAAATCACCGATACGGGTGCGACCACGATCGACGAGCAGATCAACACCACTTTCGTTTCCAGCGTGGCCGACGCCGTGGCGAAGGAAGTGAAGGAGGCAGCGGGAGAAACCACCGGCAGCATGAAAAGCGCGCAAAGCGACGTCATCAACGATCTGACCGACACCATCAACCAGCTCGAAACCGTCCAACAGCAGCTGCGCGGCACGCGTTCCACGCTCGACAAGGCCCTCACCACCATCGATTCGGCCAAACAGTCCAACATCGCGCTCGCCTCGGGAATCACCAACTCGCTTGACACCGTCGGCAAGGCGTCCGACTTGCTGAGCGAGACGCGCACACAAACCGAACGATTCTCGAACACGCTGGTCGGAGCGCTCGACAACGGCAGCACGCAACTGTCCGGTCTGCAGGTCAACGTGAGCAATGCCACCGGCACCGTGCTCAGCGGACTGAACACCACGCAGGACGCGCTCGACCAAGTGTCCAGCACCATGCATCACGTCAACACCACCACCGGCAATGTGCTCGACGGCGTGGAGAAGGCGTTGCAGGCCAGCCAGCTGGATCCGAACAGCCAAACGTATAAGGATCTTTCCGCGCAACTCGCCGAAGCCCGCAAACAGCTGACGTTCCAGCAGCAGCGCATCGACGCCTTCGATCAGGACACCACGGCTGCGATCAACGCGGGGAAGAACACCGCGAACGGGTTCAACGACGATGTCACCACGCTGGCGAAAAACGGCACGGCGTCGATGGCGAGCGCACGCACGACCATCACCGGCACGGTCATGCCGAATCTCAACACCGGGCTCGATACACTCAGCCTGGCCAATGGGTCGCTGTCCGGCACGCTTACCACGCTGCAAAGCACACTGGAACAGGGCAACGGGCTGCTCGACCAGTTGTCGCGCACCGTGACCCAAACGAACACCACCATTGCTGGCACGCAGACGCAGCTCGCCAATCTCGCCAAACAGCTCAACACCACGCGCACCGATGTGGCCGCGTTGAGCAGTTCGGCGATGTTCCAGCAGCTTTCCCAAGCGCTCGGACTTGACGCGAGCGAGGTCGGCTCGTTCGTGGGCGAGCCGGTGCATTTGGACGAACAGGTCCTCTACCCGGTCAAAAACTATGGTTCCGCGGTCACGCCGTTCTACACGAATCTTGCGCTGTGGGTCGGCGGATTCGTGCTCGTCGCGATCTACAAGCTTGAAGTGGACCGCGATGAGAAGATCCGCATGTACACGCCACGCCAAGGCTATATGGGCCGTTGGCTGCTGTTCGTCACGGTCGGATTCCTGCAGGCGATCATCGCCACGATCGGCGATCTCGCGCTGGGCATCCAATGCGAGCATCCGTTCCTGTTCATCCTCGCCGGCATTTTCGCCTCGTTCGTCTACGTGAACATCATTTACGCGCTCGCCGTGGCGTTCCGGCATATCGGCAAGGCCGTCGCCGTGATTCTGGTGATCATCCAGATTCCGGGCGCGGCAGGCCTCTACCCCATCGAGATGATGCCGGAATTCTTCCGCCGTCTGAAACCGTTCCTACCGTTCACCTACGGCATCAACGCGATGCGCGGGCCGATCGGCGGCATGTATGCCAACCATTATTGGATCGACATGCTCTCGCTGTTCTGGTATCTGCCTGTGGCGCTGTTCATCGGCTTGGTCGTCCGCAAGCTGGCGTTGAACCTCAACCGCCTGTTCGACAACCGTCTGGCGGACACTGATCTGATGATCACCGAACATAACGAAGGCACGGTGGAACCGTTGCGGCTCACCGAGACCGCGCAGCAGATCGCCGAGGAGTTCCCCGAACTCGCCAGCAGACGGGCGATTCATTTCTTCCGCCTGTACCCGCGCCTGGTGCGCTGGGGATTCCTCGCGCTGGCGGTACTGCCGTTCGTGTTTCTGCTGTTGCTATTCATCACGCGCATGAAGCTCGCCATGCTGCTCGGTTGGATCATTTCGATCATCGCCATCGACACGTATCTCATCGTGGTGGAGTATCTGCGCGAACGGTATGCGAATTATCTGGGCGAGGAAGCGATGAGTGCGGAAGAGTTCCGCAGCGCGATCCTGCACGAGAACCTGCTGTTCCGGCCGGGCATGCATTACAAGCCGATGCATGCCGTACGCACGAGGCTGTATGAGGCTGCGCATGGTGGTTCGGCCGGACATGCGGCCGGACATGCGGCTGAACATACGGCTGAGTATGCGGCTGGAAACACAGACGGAAATGCTGGCAGGAGTCTGCGTGAGGAGGGGAACGAACAGTGAAAATGATCTGGGGCATCTTCAAGCGGGACATGTGCCACGCCACCCGCAACGTGATCGCCGTGATCGTCTCGATGGGCCTGGTGGTGGTACCGGCGCTGTACGCCTGGTTCAACATCGCGGCCAGCTGGGACCCCTACGGCAACACCAAGGCATTGAAGGTCGCCGTGGCCAATAACGACAAGGGTTACAAGTCGGATCTCATACCGGTGCGCGTCAACGTGGGCGAAACCATCATCAGCACACTGCACGCCAACGACCAGCTGGACTGGCAATTCGTGAAAAGCGACAAGGCAATCGACGGGGTGAAATCCGGCGAATACTATGCGGCGATCGTAATTCCGAAAGGTTTCAGCGCCGACATGATGACGCTGTTCTCCCCCGACATCAAACACGCGCAGCTCAAGTACTATCTGAACGAGAAAATCAACCCGATCGCCCCGCATATCACCGATCAGGGTGCGACAACCGTGGTCAACACAATCGACAAAACCTTCGCCAAAACGATCGCGCAAGTCGGACTCGACCTGGCCTCAAGCATCCTACACTATTCGCAAAGCCCGCAAATGGCCGAATACATGCGCAACCTCAACGGCAATCTCACCACCATGGCGGATACGTTGAGCGGCGCATCGCAGCAGGTAACGTCGTATTCGCAGCTGCTCGGCTCGGCGAACGACATCGTGGATTCCACGGGCAAACTGCTCGCCTCGGCGACCAAGGCGGGCAAACAGGCCCAGAACGCGTTGAAGCAAGGCAAATCAGGCGCCACGTCGTTCACTTCGGCAGGTGCGAACGTCACCTCCTCAGTGAACACCGCGCTCGACCAGGTGTCAGGCGCGTTCGACCAAGTAGCTGCCAAGGTGAACAAGGCGTTCGACGCGATCGGCAAGGACTCAGACACCGCAGCCAGCCAGTTGACAACGTTGAGCGAACAAGTCTCCAGCAGCGAATCGCTGTACGACACGTACATCACAAGCCTCAACCACATGCGCGAATCGGTGGAACAACTACCGGACAGTGATTCCGCGAAACAGGCGCTGCTGGAAGCCATCGACCGGGAGATCACGCTGCTGGAAGCCGCCAAAGGCGATTCGCAGAAGCTCGCGCAGCAGCTGAAAGACGCTTCCACGCAGGTCACGCAGGATACCGCAGCCGCGGAACGCTCCCGCAAGGAGATCCTGAACCGCATCACCTCCGCGAAGCAGTCGATCAGCAATGTGCGCGACGATTACGCCACGAACGTCAAGCCGAAAATCGACGCGCTCGCCTCCACAGTCAGCACGCTGATCTCCCAAACCGACAGCATGATCACCCAGCTGAGCGGCACCGCCGACGGTCTGGACGATGTGACGGGCGATGTGGGGACGAATGTGACGTCCATCCGTTCCACGCTCGGCGCGATCGCGAAGAAACTCGACTCGTCGGCAGCGACGGTGAAGGAGCTGATCACGAAGCTGGAGACGGGCGGAAACGCCGGTGACGGCAACAGCGATGGTGGCGACGGTGACAACGACGCCGATTCGGGCGAATCGGACGAACTACGTGCACTGGCCACCGCCAACGCGTCCACACTGTCCACGCTGATTTCCGCGCCCGTCGCACTGCATCGCGTCTCAGTGTACCCGATCGCGAACTACGGTTCGGCCATGGCGCCGTTCTATACGATCCTGTCAATCTGGGTGGGTGCGATCATCCTGTGCGCCATGCTGAAAGTGACGATTTCGGACCGCGAGAAGGCGCATGTGCTGGGCTTGGGCGACACGCTGCCGCGCATCGCCGGCCCGTCCGGCCCGGGGAACGCCTCACGTTGGGGACTGCGCCTCGACCACGAGTATTTCGGACGGTACGCGATCTTCGCACTGCTCGCGTTGCTGCAGGGCACACTGGTTTGCCTGGGTGACATGTATTTCCTTGGCGTGCAGGCGAATCATGCGCTGCAGTTCCTTGCCGTGGGGTGGCTTGCCGCGCTCGTGTTCTCGAATATCGTGTATACGCTGACCGTGTCGTTCGGCGATATCGGCAAGGCCGTGGCCGTGGTGCTGCTGGTGATGCAGGTCGCCGGTTCGGGCGGTACGTTCCCTATCGAGACGCTGCCGAAGTTCTTCCAAATGCTCTACCCGTTCCTACCGTTCCCGCACGCCATCGATGCCATGCACGCCGCGATGGCCGGATCGTACGGCAATGAGTACCTGCTTGACATGGTGTATCTCGCCTTGTTCCTGATTCCTTCGCTGCTGCTGGGATTGGTGTTGCGCAAGCCGGTGATCCGGTTGAACAACTGGGTGAGCCGCAATCTGGAATCCACCAAGGTGATGTGACGAGGTGGATTTGAACGGGCTGGTTTAAGCCGGTTTAGATCGGTTTCGGCTGGCACACATGGACGCGTCATTGGCGACGCATCACCATCACCGCCAACGGCAACACACACCAAATACCAGCCGACAAAAACCTAAGCTAGCGTGGATGCGTAAGGGCATTGTCCTGCCCGGTCACTTCCCTTACGTACCGCTGCGCCATCCCGGCGCTCCTCTGCGCCGCCACTACCCCACATGTCGCATCCTCACACACCAACAAGCGTCCGATTCTGCAGAATCGGACAATCAGCGGCGTCGCGCAAACCACACGTTGATCAGCGAGCCGACCACCACCAGCGCGACACCGATCCAGAATGGCATGCCCAACGTCACGCCCAATAGGAGCGTGCTGGAAGCAGTGGAGAACAGCGGCGTCGCATACGAACCGATCGCAAGCGTTTCCATACTGCCATGTAGCATGCCATACCCCCAGCACGCGTAGCCGCCGGCAATCGACGCGGCACATGCGAGCAGCGCAATATAGCCGCCGATGCCAGGCGCTACAGCTGGCAAACCGTCGCCCGAAACGAAATGGATAATCCACAGCACAACAGCAACGCAACAGAAGAAAATCGTCGTACCATCGTAACCATCGGACATCGATGGCGTCACGGTCGCGTAAATCGCCCAAATAAAGGCGCCTGCGAACGCGAGCGCGTACGGCAATGGATTGCTGGCGATATTGGCAACCGCTTCCTGCACGTCAAGGTTTTCACCGCCGACCGCCATTGCCACGCCGACGGTGGCTACGATTGCACCCGGCAGCGCTTCGGAGACCGAGCCGCGTTTGTGCGACACGGCGGCGGTCATCAGTACCAGCAGCGTCGGCCACAAATAATTGACGAGGCTGACTTCCACAGATTGCGCGTTCGTTGTGGCCAGACCGATCGACAGCGAGATCGACGCCTCGTATGCGATGAACATGAGTCCGCCTGCGACGAGGTACTTGCGTGGCGCTTGGTTAATCGGTTTCGGCCGTCGCACGATGAGCAGGAGCATGCCGCCGACAGTGTAGATGAGCGCCGAGCCGAGCGTGGCGCCGAACGATTCGGAAACGAGTCGCACGAGGCCGGCCATGAAGCCCCACAGAACGATTGCGAACAGGCCGATGAGTGTCGCCGCGTGTGATATGGCATGACCAAATAGGGGGGTACTGGGGCGTTCGCCTGCGGATTCGGCGGGAAGTTTCTGATCCGTATTCACGGATTCCAGCCTACCTGCCGCCCACCCCGCATGTCCGATTCTGGAGAAACGGACAATTGAACACCGGTTTTGGCACCTTGTGCGTCCGATTCACCAGAAACGGACGCACAAACATTCGGATTCGTATCCCTCACGTCCGATTCACCAGAATCGGACATTCCTGCGACCTGCGATGCAGCAAACCCGATTACCCCCGGAACCGCGCCAACAGCAGCGTCGGCCACCCCAACCGACGCGGCCACACCATCCGTATCAGCAGCCAAGTCCACGCGTCCCGCACCCCCACAGCCTGCCGACGCGCGAACGTCGCCCATGACCAAATCATCCAACGTCACACCGAACATGTCGCAAAGCATCAGCAGCTTGTCCATTTCGGGGTATGCCTTCTCGGACTCCCATTTCGAAATTGCCTGCCGGGAAACGCCCAGCAGCATTGCCAGCTGTTCCTGCGTCATGTTGCGCGAACCGCGCAGATACTGCAGATTCTCTTTGAAACTCATGTCCGCCCTTTCGTCGAGTTTCCATATCGCCTCGACTTGCGATTATTGGCGATTGCCAAGCAACAGCTTGTCATAAGCGTCGCGTTCCACGCCACCATCTTTCGGTTGCATTGCGATTCGCAACCAAATTTTGCGACGCAACCGACAGTTGCGCGGCGCGAAGTTGACTTCACGGGTCTTTTACGGCAATAGAAAAACCCTTGGAATTCCAACGATTCCAAGGGTTTCGAATGGAGCGGATGACGGGAGTCGAACCCGCCTTTAAAGCTTGGGAAGCTTTCGTTCTACCGATGAACTACATCCGCAAGGTTGTGCCTTTTGGGCACAATCATTTAGTCTAGCATGCATTCGCAGAATTCACGGCCATCGACCGATATTCGATACCGTCACCCACTTGCCAAATCGCATATCAATCAACGCGCAACAACCACAACAGCATTAATGTCATTCATCAGATGACATCAAAATATTCTGCAATGCATCACCGCAGGAAACAACAACAGGAAACGCACACAACTCGCAACAGAATCAGCGCGGAATCCTATGCAATCAGAGGGTCGCCGGTTCGAACCCGGCTAGCTCCACCTTCATTCCCTTGGAATCTCAACGATTTCAAGGGAATATCTCTTTTTGCCTCAGCACCAAACAGTAGACACTGGTAGACATGACTAAAGTACCTGACAGGCCGTTAGTACCTACTACTACTCTCGCCGCTGAGTTTCCCACTGCTGGTACTTGGCCTCCATGACGGCCGCCACCTCGTCAATACGATCAGGCCACAGCTCGGCATAGGTGTTCAGCGTCTCGGTAGCCGAGGCGTGTCCCATGATGCTCTGAAGCGTTTTCACGTCGCAACCTGCGCCGATGGCGAACGAGGCATACGTGAGTCTCAAGCTAAGGATTCTCAGCCCCTTCACGTCGCCATAGCCCGCCCCTTCTTTGGCTGGGTACCATACGCGTGTCCGCCATGTGTTCAAGTGGATCATCCCACCGTGGAGCGCAGTGAATAGATAGTCGTCATCGGTGCGACCGTCGCAGACCTGTTCGAGATCGGCAGTCAGGAAACCTGGGATGGGCACGATACGGTTGCGCCCGCTCTTTGGTTTGCCTTCGATTTCGCGCCCCTGCCTGTCAGCAGTGATCGTCTTCGTTACCGATTTGCGCATCCTTGTGAAGTCAAGGTCGCCGATGCGAAGAGCCAAGGCTTCGTTGGCCCGCAGGCCTGTTTA
>ENA-OWOA01000363-OWOA01000363.1-gut-metagenome-genome-assembly--contig:-NODE-363-length-11035-cov-4.069173_pt1 | contig 11035 bp, 7 predicted proteins | sample MGYA00248251_ERZ651780 | MGnify/ENA primary metagenome ERZ651780 (study PRJEB26908, sample SAMEA4031714) | gut metagenome | biome: gut; feature: normal infant; material: stool | place: China | collected 2015 ... | reverse complement strand
AGGGAAGGCGGGACTCGAACCCACAACCTACGGTTTTGGAGACCGTTGCGCTACCAATTGCGCCACTTCCCTAGGTGTACTCTGCCGTTTCTACTTGCTGGCGAGGATTTTGTGCGAAAAACCACGCAAGAAGCAAGCGGCAAAACCGCCAAGTCGAAATAATAGCGGGTATTTGCGACTTAGTCCAACCGGTTTTTCAAGAAATGTCCCAAAACCGCTATTTTTCAACGAAAAAAAGATTCGCACCCGGCATGTCACCGCGGTGCGAATCGTGTGAAAAGTCTCAGTCAGGCCAGTATCAGTCCTCGACCCACTGCTTCATACGCTTCATGCCCTCAACGAGGTCGTCGTCGGCAAGCGCGTACGAGAATCGCAAGTAGCCGGGAGCGCCGAACGCTTCGCCTGGAACGGCCGCCACATGACCTTCGTCAAGCAGTGCCGCAGCCAGTTCGGACGTGCTCGCATAAGCGGTTTTGCTGGTGCCGAGCGGCTTGTTCAGCAGTGCGCTCACGTCGGCGAACGCATAGAATGCGCCGGTCGGCGTCGGGCAGTTCACACCTTCGATATCGTTCAACGCGGCGACGATGGTCTGACGGCGCCTGTCGAACGCCTCACGCATCTCGTACACGGCGTCAAGAGATCCGGACACGGCTGCGATCGCGGCACGCTGAGAGATATTGTTCACGTTCGACGTCATATGCCCCTGCAGCTTGGATGCGGCCTTCGCCACGTCGAGCGGAGCGATCATCCAGCCGACACGCCAGCCGGGCATAGCGTAGGTTTTGGCCACGCCGTTGAGCACCAGCAGCTGATCACGCACTGCAGGCACTGCAGCGCCGATATACGTGGTTTTTGCACCATCGTAGTTCAGATGCTCGTAGATTTCGTCGGAGATCACCCACACATGGTGTTCCACAGCCCATTCGCCGATCGCCTTGACGGTTTCCGGATTCCACACGGCACCCGTCGGATTGTTCGGCGTATTCACGATGATGGCCTTCGTACGTTCGGTACGTGCCGCTTCCAGGTCTTCCAAGCTTGGCTCGAAATTGCGGTCAGCTCCCGCGAACACTTCGACAGGCACGCCTCCAGCCAGTTTCACGGCTTCCGGATAGCTCGTCCAATACGGCGTCGGAATGATGACTTCGTCGCCATCATTGAGCAGGATTTGAAAGGATTCGTATACGGCCTGCTTGCCGCCATTGGTCACGATCACCTGATTCGGATCGACTCCATACCCCGAGTCGCGCAACGTTTTGTCTGCGATCGCCTTGCGCAATTCCGGCAAACCTGCCGTCGGAGTGTAACGATAGTTCTTCGGATCCTGCACCGCTTCGGCCGCAGCCGCGACGATCGCAGCCGGAGTCGGAAAGTTCGGTTCGCCCGCACCAAATCCAATGACGTCGATTCCTTCAGCTTTCATCGCTTTCGCTTTGGAATCAACGGCCAGAGTAGCGCTCGGAGCCACGCGGTTAATACGTTCGGAAAGAGTCTGCCAGTCAGCCATAGTCATGTTTGCCATGCTATCCCTCCCGCCCGAAAAACAACAGCCTTTTAGCACATTTTGGAATTCCTTTTCCCTGTTGACCGGTAGGGGCGGCATATTGCTATTTACAGGGCACCGAACAAAAGAGGGAAGGGGATTAAACCAAGACGAGGTTGTCGCGGTGGACTAGGGGGTGGGCGTATTCTTCGCCGAGGAAACGCTTGAGCTGGGCGGTATTGCGGCCGAGCATTTGCGGGATTTCTTCGGAATCGAATCCTACGAGGCCTTTTGCGAGGTGATTGCCCGCTTCATCGTCGATCCACACCGCGTCTCCGGCGGCAAAATCGCCCCGCACTTCGAGTACGCCGGCGGCAAGCAGGCTGGCGGCCCCTCCGCGTACCGCATTGGAAGCGCCGGCATCGGCCACGAGCGTGCCTTGCGGGTGTGCTGCGAACCCGATCCATAGGCGGCGTGATGATCCACGGTCGTTGATGGGGGCGAATGCGGTGCCGACTGGGTCGCCCATCATGGCCGGGCCTGCGTTTGCCGCGCAGGTGAGCACTGCGGGAATGCCGGAGACCGCCGCAACACGCGCCGCTTCCATTTTGGTGACCATGCCGCCGGTACCCACGTTTGATCCGGTGCCGCCGACCTGCACTTTGGCGAGCGCGTCCTCCACGTTCGGCACGTAGCTGATGCGTCGCGATCCGGGTTCGCTTGGGGGTGCCGTGTAGAGCGCGTCCACGTCGGTGAGGAGCACCAAAGCGTCGGCGACTACGATGTTGGCGATCAATGCGGAGAGTCGGTCGTTGTCTCCGAAACGGATTTCGTTGGACGCGAGGGAATCGTTTTCGTTGATGATCGGCACCGCGCCGAGGTCGAGCAGCCGGTCGAGGGTGCGTCGCACGTTGCGGTATTGCTGTGGTGCGATGGTGTCGGACACGGTGATGAGGATTTGCCCGACGCGCAGTCCGTATTGTGAGAAAGCGTTCTCGTATTGGGCCATGAGCAGGCCTTGTCCGACGGCCGCGCACGCCTGCTGGTCAGCCACGTCGGTGGGGCGTGAGTCGAAGCCGAGGGAGCCGAATCCGGCTGCGATGGCGCCGGAGGAGACGAGCACCACGCGCCCGCCCATGAGTCGCACGCGTGCGAGGGCCGCCACGAGCGCGTTGAGTCGTTCCGGATCGAGGTGGCCGCTTGGTTTGGTCAACGAGCTGGATCCCACTTTCACCACGATGGTTTGCGCTTCGGCGATGGCGCGGCGCACTTGGGCTTGCGATGGCGTGTTCATGGTTCCTCCAGGCGTTCGAATGGCCGAAAAGAAAACCCGCCGACATGCCAATCGGCACATCAGCGGGCGTTTTGCTGCTTCTATTGTTCCACGTTTTCGGAATCGGTGGTTTCACCGCGTCCGAAGAGGCTGGTTTCGTCATGGCGGTCGTCGTCCACGGAAGGATCGGCCCAGTGTCCGGCCTTGCGTTCGGCCATCATGGCTTCACGCACGGCTTGGCGCGCATCCATCATTTCGTGGTACTGGCGACGGCGTTCCGCGTTGGTGCGGCGCTGCGAACGGCCGTCCTGTTCCTGCAGTCGCAGGTCGACGCCTCGTGCGCCAAGCTGGGCGCCGTCGAGCATTTCCGCGCCCGCAGCAATGGTCGGATCCCAATCGAATTCCACGGCTCGCGCGCCCTTGCCGATGCGTACTTCGTCGCCAGGCTTGGCTCCCTTGTTGCGCAGCTCGTCTTCGACACCGAGTTTGGCGAGGCGGTCGGCCAGGTAGCCGACTGCTTCGTCGTTGTCGAAGTTGGTTTGCATGACCCAACGTTCCGGCTTGGTGCCGAGCACTTCGTACCAGACGTCGCCGTTGCCGGCTTCCTTGCGTTCCACGGTGAAGTCAAGCGCGGTGCCGCCTTCGTCGTTGCGGCGACGGCGGTTGCGCGGCTCTTCGAGCGGCTTGATGACCACGCGCGCTTCTTCTTCGGCCTGTTCGCGTTCGGCGACTTCCTTGCGCATGTCGGCGACCATGGCCGCCAACGCCCAGTTGAGTTCCTTCAAACCTTCGTGGGATGCGGTGGAGATGACATACACATTGAGACCGAGTTTTTCGAATTCCGGTTTGACGAATTCGGCCAATTCCTTGGCTTCCGGCATATCGACCTTGTTGAGGATGATGATTCGGGGGCGTTCGGGGATTGGGATTGCGCCCAACGGCAGTTCCAGCTTGTCGGCATATTCGGCAAGCTCATGTTCGAGCGCCTTGTAGTCGCTCATCGGATCACGGTCAGGTTCCAGCGTGGCACAGTCGATGACGTGGGCGATGATTTCGGTGCGTTCGATGTGGCGCAGGAATTCAAGGCCGAGGCCCTTGCCTTGGGATGCGCCCGGAATCAGGCCCGGCACGTCGGCGATGGTGTACCGCATGTCTCCGGCCATAACCACGCCGAGGTTCGGCACGAGCGTGGTGAACGGATAGTCGGCGATTTTCGGCTTGGCGGAGCTCATGGCTGCGATCAGGCTGGATTTGCCTGCGGAGGGGAAGCCCACCAAGGCCACGTCGGCGATGGATTTGAGTTCGAGAATGACGTCACGTTCCTCGCCTGGTTCGCCAAGCAACGCGAATCCCGGAGCGCGACGGGTGCGGTTGGCCAATGCGGCGTTGCCAAGACCGCCGTTGCCGCCGGCCGCCACCACGAACTTGTCTCCGGCATGGCGAAGATCGGCGAGCTGCTCGCCCGGATGCTTAGGCTTGCCTTGCGGCCCTTTGGCTTCGAAAATCACGGTGCCCACAGGAACGGGCAGGATCAGATCGGCACCTTTCGAACCGTCTTTGGTGTCTCCCAAGCCCATGGTGCCGCTTCCAGCCTCGCGGTGGGGCATGAAACGGTAATCCAACAGGCTGTTGGCGTTCTGGTCGGCCATGAAGATCACGGAACCGCCATCACCGCCGTTGCCACCGTTCGGTCCCGCCAACGGCTTGTATTTTTCCCTACGGATGCCGGCGGAACCGTTGCCGCCGTCGCCGCCCTTCACATGGACGGTCACGCGATCGACGAAATCACTCATGTATCTACCTTAATCGTTTGTTCGAAACGGTCCGATTATTGTCCGTTTGATATGTCTTATGCAACTGTATGCAACGTTACGTGACGTTTGGGACGGGCTGAAGGAAACCAATCCTCAGCAATCATCAAAATAAAGAAAAGCCGCGTCCATAACGGGCGCGGCTTTATCTTGTAAGCGTTAATTGCGCGTATTTCAGGCGGCAATCACGTCGACGACCTTGCGGTCACGACGCACGCCGAACTTCACGCTGCCGTCCTTGAGGGCGAACAGGGTGTGGTCCTTGCCCATGCCGACGTTCTCACCCGGGTGGAACTTGGTGCCACGCTGACGAACGATGATGTTGCCGGCCACGACGGCTTCGCCGCCGAACTTCTTCACACCGAGGTATTGCGCGTTTGAATCGCGACCGTTGCGCGAGCTGGACGCGCCCTTCTTATGTGCCATGTCTGTTCCTTTCGGTCCTTGACTCTAACCCTACGCGAATCAGGCGATAGCCGTGATCTTGACAGCGGTCAGCTGCTGGCGATGGCCCTTGCGACGAGCAACGCCGGTCTTGTTCTTATACTTCATGATGCTGATCTTCGGACCCTTGGCCTCATCGTTGACAACCTCAGCCTTGACGCTGACGTTGGCGAGATCCTTGGCACCGAGGACAACCTTGGAGCCGTCCACAACGAGAGCAACCGGGAATTCCACGGTTTCGCCCTTCTTAGCCTCGAGACGGTTGACGTAGATGACGTCACCGACCTCAACCTTTTCCTGATGGCCGCCGGCCTTCACAATCGCGTACATATCCGTTCCTTTATTAACTTGGAAAGCTTACTGCCCGGCACGTTCGAGCCTCGCGGCCAGACACCAGCAATCTAATTTACACATACCCGCGTACAACCGCAAGTCTGTTTCCGGCGTGTCAGGTTGACAGACCGGAATAATCATTTATTCTTCTATGCTTCCTCGCCCAGTTCCGCATTGTTGGCGGCCACGGCAGCCGCCGCGATCTGTGCGAGTTTGGCCTTCACATCCGGCGAGGAGCCTTTCGGCACCTGCACGTCCGTGCCGTGACCATGCTTGTTGGTCTTGACGAACGGATCGCCGCCCTTCAGGGCGTACGGAGCGTCATAGTCAGCAGACACGGTCGGCTCGTCGTGAAGAATGAATCCGCGGCCCTTGCAGGTCGGGCATTCCTCGGAAAAGGCTTCCACCAGCCCCTGTCCGATGCGCTTGCGCGTCATCTGCACCAGGCCAAGCGAAGTGACTTCGGCCACCTGATGCTTGGTGCGGTCGCGGGCCAGGCATTCCACCAGTCTGCGCAGCACCAGATCACGGTTGGCTGGCATGACCATGTCGACGAAGTCGATCATCACCATGCCGCCGATGTCACGCAGGCGCAGCTGACGTGCGATCTCTTCGGAAGCTTCGAGGTTGCAGCGGGTCACCGTCTCCTCAAGACTCTTGCCGCGGCCGATGAAACGGCCGGTATTCACGTCGATGGTAGTCATGGCTTCGGTGCGGTCGATCACGATCGAGCCGCCCGACGGCAGGTAGACCTGACGTTCCATGCCCTTGCGCAGCTGGGAGTCGATCTGCCACTTGTCGAACACGTCTTTGCCTTCATGTTCGGCCGGATCCCACTTTTCGAGCTTGTCTTTCAAGTCGGGAGCCATGGTGTCGAGGTATTCCTCGATACGGCCGTACACGCGGTCACCTTCAACGATCATCTTGGAGAAGTCGTCGTTGAAGATGTCTCGCACCACGCGGATCGCCACGTCCGGCTCGCCTTGCAGCAGCTTCGGACGCTTGCCGTGCAGGAATTCGTCTCGCTTGGAGGTGATGCGTTCCCACTGGCGCACCAGGCTTTCAAGATCCTTGGTGATCGCCTCTTCGGAGGCGCCTTCCGCTGCGGTACGAATGATCACGCCCATGTCTTTCGGCGCGACCTTCGACACGATGTTCTTCAGGCGGGAACGTTCACGCTCGCTGAGCTTGCGGCTCACGCCCGTCATGCCACCGGATGGCACGAGCACCAGGAAACGGCCCGCAAGGGTGACCTGCGAGGTCAGTCGCGCACCCTTATGTCCGATCGGATCCTTGGTGACCTGCACGAGCACCGGGTCCCCCGACTTGAACGCGAGTTCGATGCGGCGAGGCTGGCCTTCCAACCGTGCGGAATCCCAGTTCACCTCACCCGCATAGAGCACGCCGTTACGCGCCTGACCAATGTCGACGAACGCGGCTTCCATGCTCGGCAGCACGTTCTGCACACGGCCCAGATAGATGTTGCCCACAGTGGCGACTTCCTGAATGTCGGACACGTAATGTTCGACGAGCACATTGTCTTCGATCACGGAAATCTGCGTGTGGCGTTCGCGTTCGCGCACCACCATCAGGCGGTCGACATGCTCGCGGCGAGCCAGGAAGTCCTGCTCCATGAGCTGGCTTTGACGGCTGCGCTCACGGCGATTGTCACGGCGACGCTGCTTCTTGGCCTCAAGTCGGGTGGAACCTTCGACGTCGGTGATCTCGTCGATGTACTGCTGCTTGCGGGAACGACGCACGAGCGGCTCTTCCGTCTCATCCGTCTTCGCACCGCCACGACGGCGACGACGGCGACGGGTCACCGTGCCTTCATCCTCGTCATCGTCCTCACGGCGACGACGGGACTCGCCTTCATCGCTGTCCCGCTGCTGTTCGTCGGCTTCCTCACGATTGCCGCGGCTGCGACGGCGACGACGGGTGCGCGTCGGCTGCTCGTCGTCATCATCGTCATTACGATTGCGGGTTTCGTCATCAATCGGCGCATACGTAATATCGTCGAGGATCAAATCCTCTTCGATCTGTTCGACTTCAGCTGCGGCACGACGCTCCTGCGCGTTCAAACGACGGGAACGACGCGACTTGCGAGATCCGCCTTCCTCATCATTGTCCGCATCATCATTGCGATTATCCCGATTATCGCGTTCATTGCGATTGTCTTCGGAACGCTCTTCGTCGGCAACGTCGCGATTGCGGCGGCGACGGCGACGTGACGGACGATCCTCATCCTGCTCATCGTCATGGTCCTGCGCATTGCGATCATTACGCTCGCCGCGGTCATTACGGGAATCGTCGCGATCGTCGTCTGCCCTGTCTCGGGAATCCGCAACGGACGGCAAAACCGGCTCCTGGAAAAGCAGAGACATCATCGGACGCGGATTGTGGCGGACCTCATGGCCTTCCGGCAACATATCGACGGCATCCAAGGCACGCTCCACAGACGACTCCTCATCATGGGAATCATCGACGGAAGCGCGACGACGCGGCATCTCATCGTACTCATCCGCATCATCGGCGAAACGGCTGCGACGACGCGACGGACGATCCTCGTCCTGCTCATCCTCAACCTGCACCGAACGACGGCGACGAGAACGCGTCGGCCGTTCGTCGGCAATCTCACGAACATCATCATCGGACTGGACCGGACGACGACGGCGACGGGTCGGACGGGTCATACCCTCGGAATCAGCGGAATCACCGGTATCATGCGCAGGTTGCGCAACCGGCAACTTCGGCTCCTCGAACAGCGGAGCCGAAGCATGCTCCTCGACCTTCAACTCCAAGGACGCACCGGCAGCTCCCACGCCACGCACCACGCGACGACCGCCACGACGGCGACGCGGGGCAGGATCGGACTGGACCGACTCGAATTTCACAACATTCACGGCATGCTCAGGCGATGCCGAAGCTTCGACCTGATCGAAGCCCTCACTGGTATTAGGCACAATGGCTCCTCGACGACACGCTGCAATCGCGCCGCCCACGCTTAGGCCTCATACGGTTCTCACACCACGCTCTCACCGTGGCCGCGCATCATGGCGCCCGTAGGAAGCAACTTCCGTCAAAAGTCCTCATCATGCGACGGCGGACACCAGCGCTCGCGGACACACATGAACTTCACGCGAGGGGATCAACGCCATCGGATGCATTGGTGATTTGCAGAACCACCGTCTATAAGTATGACACAAAAAACAACGGAACGTGACATGACGGGAAATTTTCCGGATCCTGCAACTCACCGCCTGCTTTCCCCGCCCGCAAATCCCAGGCCCCGTCTACACAAGTCGTTGCTCCGTCTGCACAAGTCGAAAGAAATCACGATTCGCGAGAAATGCAGACACAGATTACGACTCGTGCAGACAGCCGATCCGACTCGTGCAGACAGCCGATCCGACTCGTGCAGACAGAAGACGGAAAACAACAAACAGCCGATAGCAGGCAGAAACAGGAGGCAGAAAAAGGCAGCAGACAGCTACTTCAGCCAGTCTTCAAGCAAGTTGGCCATCAGCAGCAGATCCGATTCCGGCAGCTGCTCGTCATGCTTGTGCGCCAGCAACGGACTGCCCGCACCCAGATTCACCGCGGGAATGCCCAGCATCGAGAATCGCGCCACATCCGTCCAGCCAAGCTTGGCCAGAGGCTCACGCCCCGTGCGCTCGCGCACCAATTCCACCAGCGACTGCGCGAGCGGCGACGTCAACCCCGGACGTGCGGAAGGCGACTCGTCCTTCATTTCAATGCCGAAGCCTTCGAATACGCCACCTGTGGCAACATGCTCGCCATTGCCCAATTCCGCACCGGCATCCGCGCCAATCATCAGCGCCTTCGCCTCAGCCAACGACTTGTCGGGGGCAAAACGGTAGTTGACATGCACGCGGCATTCGTCGGGGATCACATTCGTACCTTTGCCGCCTGAAATCAGCGTGGCATTCAGCCCCTCCTGATACGTCAGACCATCCACTTCAATCGCACGATTTTCATAAGCGTTCAGCCGGCTCAGAATCTCAGCGGCCGCATGAATGGCGTTCTTGCCCATCCACGCTCGCTACGAATGTGCCGCAATGCCATGCGTGATCACGTCGAAACGCATCGTGCCATTGCAGCCACCTTCAATACCGCAATCGGTCGGCTCGCAAATAATCGCAAAATCGCCGGAAATCCAATCAGGATGCGCCTCGACCACCTTGCGCAGGCCGTTCTTCTCGGCCGCGACTTCCTCATGGTCGTAAAACACGTACGTCAGATCGTATTTCGCATCCGTCAGCGTGGCCGCCAGATACAGCATGACCGCGTCGGAACCCTTCATATCGGTGGCGCCACGACCCCAGATCACACGCTCATGCTCATGACCGGCCGCCACGTCCTCGCGAATCAGCGGATCGCCCGGCTGAAGCCATTTCGGCGGGAAATTGTCGATCACCGGCACCGTGTCGAGATGGCCGGCAAGAATCACGCGGCGCTCGCGGCCGAAATCGGTGGATGCCACCAATGTGTCGTCGTGCCTGCGCACTGTCAGATGCGGCTGTTTTTTCAGGAACACCTCGACGGCGTCCGTCAACGGGCCTTCGTCATCGCTGACGGAATAGCAGCCCATGATCTGCCTCATCAGCTCGTTCAACTGCTCCTGTTTGCTGGCGGAAGCGGAAAATCCAATCGTAAGTTCGTTCATGCCGTCCATTATCCGGCAAAACGTGCCGTCAATCGTGTATTGGGCTCGCTTTTGAGACGTGCATACGACCGACGCGCGCTTGGTGCCACACTAGATAGCGGTCGAAAGGCAACGGCCGCAACGAAAAGGAGAGTGCAATGCCGGGTCTGTTAAGCGCGATGGAAGGTTTCTGCGTCATCGGCATCGTCATCGCGACCGGCTATGTGGCCGCGCGTATGCGTATCGGCGGGCCGAGCGCGCAGATGGTGCTTAATCGGTTCAGCTTCTTCGTGTCGAGTCCGTGCCTGATGTTCGCCATCCTGTCCAAGGAGAAAATCTTCGAGATTTTCCACTCCTCCATCGTCGTGGCGTTTTTTTCGGCGCTGCTGGTGGGCGTGGCCTTCCTGATTCTCAACCGGCTGTTCTTCCATATGAAAGCCGCGGACGCCACCATCGGCGCACTGAATTCGCTGTATCTGAACTCGAACAACATCGGCCTGCCGATAGCCACGTACATTCTGGGCAATCCAGCGCTTGTCGCGCCGATTCTGGTCATGCAGCAGGCGGTGTTCACGCCGATCGGCCTGACCGTGCTCGACGTGACCACCAAAGGCAAGGTCTCCGCGAAGGAGATCCTGAAACAGCCGTTGCATCAGCCGCTGCTCATCGGCTCGCTGCTGGGCATCGCCGTGTCCGCGATTTCCGCGAAAGTCGGCTTTTTCGTGATTCCGAGCTGCATTTACGACCCGATCAACATGATCGGCAATTCCGCGGTGCCGATGATTCTGATGGCGTTCGGCATGTCCTTGCACGGCACAAAGCCGTTGCAGGATAAGTCGAATATTCCGGCGGTATTCACAGTGGCCGCTTTGAAGAACATTGTGATGCCGATCATCGCGTTCCTGCTGTCGTATTTCGTGATGGGCTTCCGCGGCGCCACGCTGTACGCGTGCGTGGTGCTCGCCGCCCTGCCGACCGGGCAGAACGTCTACAATTACGCGGCGCGATACAACGTGGGTCTGTCG
>ENA-OWOA01000341-OWOA01000341.1-gut-metagenome-genome-assembly--contig:-NODE-341-length-11429-cov-2.682171_pt1 | contig 11429 bp, 8 predicted proteins | sample MGYA00248251_ERZ651780 | MGnify/ENA primary metagenome ERZ651780 (study PRJEB26908, sample SAMEA4031714) | gut metagenome | biome: gut; feature: normal infant; material: stool | place: China | collected 2015 ... | reverse complement strand
GAGTTCCGCTGATGGGGCGGTCGGTATGTACTCCTTCATTTGCTCCTACGAATCCGCAAATGTTGTGAGGGTTCTGAAAATCGGCAATGCAGATGAAGGGTTCTTTGGGAGGGTTGCTTAAATAAGCAACAGCGTCTTCGCAGGTTCCTACATCCAGAAAACTGTCGTTATTGACCGGGAATTCCGGATCAGTGAATGGTTTGGCTACCGGTTCTTTGTGTTTGAATCCTCTTAGGGAGCCCATGTCGTGTGTTTTTCCGAAGTGTACGGCTTCGTAACCGTTTTCAGAGAAAAGGCTTCCTAATGTAGGTACATTTTCGGGAATACGTGTGTTGATAGGTTCGCTGGAGTTTGAACGCACATTCGTTTGATGAGGTGTCATGCCGCTCCATAAAGCTGCGCGTGAAGGTTGGCTGAGAGGGCAGCCTACATAAGCATTGGAGAAGATTACTCCTCGTGAAGCGACTTCGTCAATAGGGAGGGTGCAGCCTTGTGTTTGCCCGTAAGCTCCGACGACGCGTTGTGTCAGATGGTCGCACTGGATAATCAGGAAATTGGGCTTTTCTTGAGCTTGGGCTGCTACGCCGCATAGGGCTAATCCCGTGAAATGGATAAATAGTTTTCATTACTGGTTAGAATTAAGTAATAGTTGATTTTGAAACAAAAGTAGGAAAAAAGAAAACGCAAAAAAGGGTGAAGTAGTAGTTTTGGACGCAAATGAAAGTATTTTGTACAAAAATGTAATGTGTGATGGAGTATTAGGGGGAACTATTGCTGATGAACGTTGGATTGTGAAGGATGAACGGCAAGTGGTTATTGATTAACGGGGTGGCTAAAAAAGAGAACGGTGAACAAACTGCAATTATCAGGACGCAGTTTGTTCACCGTTCATCATTTATCGTTTACCGCTAATTAGCTGTTCATGCTCATCAGGAATTCATCGTTATCTCTGGTCTTTTCCAAACGGTCTTTAACGAAGTCCATTGCTTCGATCGGATTCATGTCTGCAAGATATTTACGTAATATCCACATGCGGTCAAGAGTTGTCTTATCAAGCAACAGGTCGTCGCGACGAGTGCTGGATGCAGTAATGTTGACTGCCGGGAAGATACGTTTGTTGGACAGGTTGCGGTCGAGCTGCAACTCCATGTTGCCGGTACCCTTAAATTCTTCGAAGATAACTTCGTCCATTTTAGAACCGGTATCGATCAATGCGGTAGCGATGATGGTCAACGAGCCGCCGTTTTCAATATTACGGGCAGCACCGAAGAAACGTTTAGGTTTGTGAAGTGCATTTGCATCCACACCACCGGAAAGAACTTTACCGGATGCAGGAGATACTGTATTGTATGCACGAGCCAGACGGGTGATAGAATCAAGGAAGATCACTACGTCGTGACCACATTCTACCAAACGTTTTGCCTTTTCCAATACGATACCTGCAATTTTTACGTGACGTTCTGCCGGTTCGTCGAAAGTAGAAGCGATAACTTCTGCGTTAACGCTGCGTGCCATATCGGTTACTTCTTCCGGACGTTCGTCAATCAGCAGCATAATCATGTAAACTTCCGGGTGATTGGCTGCGATAGCGTTAGCGATATCTTTCATTAAGATAGTCTTACCTGTCTTTGGCTGGGCAACGATCAAGGCACGTTGTCCTTTACCGATAGGAGCGAAAAGGTCAACAACGCGTGCAGACATGGAGTCTGAATAACCACCTTTGCAAAGTTTGAACTTTTCATCCGGGAAGAGAGGTGTCAGATGTTCGAAAGGAACACGGTCGCGAACGAAAGCTGCGTCACGTCCGTTAATTTTCGACACTTTTACTAACGGGAAGTATTTTTCTCCTTCTTTGGGTGGACGGATAACACCTTCCACTACATCGCCGGTTTTCAAACCAAAGAGTTTGATTTGAGATTGTGATACATAAATGTCGTCAGGAGAAGAAAGGTAGTTGTAATCGGAAGAACGGAGGAATCCGTATCCATCCTGCATAATTTCCAGAACACCTACTCCGTTGAGAATATCGTCGAATTCATAAGGCTTTTCGCGTTCAATAACCTTACGTTCCTGCTGCTGTTGTACCGGAAGATTTTCACCCGCATTGTTCTGCTGAGCGGCACGTGGCATCGGTAAGCGTTGTTGGTTCTGGTTCTGATTCTGATTTTGATTTGGGTTCTGAACCTGATTCTGGTTATTGTTGTTACGCTGGAAATTATTATTGGCGTTATTGCCATTATTTCCATTGTTGTTAGCATTGTTATTACCGTTGTTATTGTCGCGTGAGCGAACAATACGCGGACGTTGCTGCTGGGACTGCTGCTGTTGAGATTGTTGTTGCTGTTGAGGATGAGATGGCTGTTCCGGTGCTGTCTGTGCTGATTCTGTTTTAGTAGCTTCGAATTTTCCGAATAATTCGGTAGGAAGCTCTATTTTTTCAGAAGGCAGATCTTCGATTGGAATAAAATCATCATCGTCAACGCTGGATAAGATATTGCTTTCCTCGTCGATAACGGGTGCGGCTTTCTTTTGTGGTTTATCTATAACTTTTTTCTCTGCAGCAGGCTTGTTTGGCTCTGCGGCTGGTTTATTTGTTTCTGCAGCCGGTTTGCTTTTTGCTTTCTTTTCAGCTGTCGGCTGTTGTGCTGGAGCAGCTTTTTCTTTTGTTTCAGTAGTTTTCTCTGCAACAACAGGCTTAGTTTCCACCACTTTGGGAGCAGCCGGTGTTACATTTTCTACTTCTTTTTTCTCTTCTGCGTCAGCGCTCTTGCGTGGACGTCCCACTTTACGCTTGGGAGCAGTAGTAGCGTTTTCTGCTTTAGCTTCTACAACAGGAGCTTCTTTTTCTTTGTTTGTACTTTCTTCTTTCTTGGAAGGTTGTGGTGCTTTTACAGGAGTGGCTTCTTTTGTTTTATTAACTTCTCCACTCTTTGGTGTGGAAACTACCTTGTCTTCTTTTTTGGTAGGAGCTACCCGTGAACGCTTTTTCTTTTGTTCTTCATTTTTGCGTTCTTCTTTGAGCTTATCTGCGGCAACTTTCTTAGTAGCTCCTACAATAGCCTGTTCATCGAGTATCTTATAAACAAGGTCTTCTTTTTTGTATGAGTCTGCTTTTTTTATGCCTAACTCTTTGGCAATAACTTGAAGTTCCGACAGATTTTTGTCGTTTAATTGGATAATGTTATACATATAGTATGGTAAGTTATTAATATTTCTTTTTTTGCTGAATTACGGACAGCATTACTACAGCTTATGGCTACAGATATGCAAGCATACGTTTTGTTTTTTATTCTGAATTAGGGATGTATATGTTGAATCGTAGAATGTTTCAACGGGGCAAAGATAATAATTTTTTTTGGTTTCATGAACAATCAAACATTTTTTTCCACGTAAAAGTGTATCTTTGCTACATAAAAGAAAATAGTATGACAGTAAATGAAGCTCATTTAATTTATTTTTCGCCTACACACACATCTAAACAAGTTGCGGAAGCGATTGTTCACGGTACGGGCATAAAAAATATCCTTCCTATTAATGTAACGCAGCAAATTGCAGATGAAATCGTGATTCCTGCATCTGCTTTGGCCATTATTGTAGTGCCTGTGTATGGAGGTCATGTCGCTCCTCTGGCAATGGAGCGTTTGCAGTACATCCGGGGAGTGGATACTCCGACCGTTTTGGTGGTGGTATATGGAAACCGTGCTTATGAAAAAGCTTTAATGGAACTGGATGCTTTTGCTATTCCTCATGGATTGAAAGTGATTGCCGGGGCAACTTTTATTGGAGAGCATTCATATAGTACTGATAAACATCCGATTGCGATGGGACGTCCCGATGAGTCGGATTTAGCCTTTGCTACGGAATTTGGGAAGAAAATCATGGAAAAAATACAGACAGCTGATAGTATGGATACCCTTTATCCGGTGGATGTACGTACTATCAAACGTCCGAGTCAACCATTCTTTCCTTTGTTCCGTTTTTTGAGGAAAGTCATCAAGTTACGTAAAAGTGGTACACCGCTTCCCCGCGTTCCTTGGGTGGAAGATGAGGATTTGTGTACCCATTGCGGGTTATGTGTGGTCCGTTGTCCGGCAGGGGCTATAACGAAAGGGGATGAACTGCATACAGATGAAGCTAAATGTATCAAGTGTTGTGCCTGTGTAAAAGCCTGCGTTAAAAAAGCACGGGTGTATGATACTCCTTTTGCGGCTTTGTTGTCAGATTGCTTCAAGAAACAGAAATTGCCTCAAACTATTTTGTAGATTACGACACGCTTAGTTGTTTCATCAATACGAAAGCGGTTGTCTGTTCGTTCGCCTATCAGCCACGCAATGTGTTCTCCACAGCAGAGTACCCACTGGCGTTCTTTTTGACTGATAGAAAATTTGCGGTCGGTCAGATAATCGCTTATTTTTTTCTTTCCTTTCATTCCGAAAGGAATAAAAGTGTCTCCTGTCTGCCATTTCCGGTAATGAATATCTCCATTCAGTTTGTCGGCATCAAAACAGGCTATTCCTTTGTCGCGTGGAATTAGGAAATCAGGGGTGTATTCTTTTTCTTCTTTGATAATTTGAAAAGGAGGAAGAGTCTCATTTTCAGATTCAGCTGTTTCTATTAATAGGAATTCTCTGTCTTTTATCACTCTCCATTTTTTACTGCAAAATTGTTTGCCCGGTTGGCTGTGAAGCGAAAAGGCAATATCTTTGATTTGTGCAGAATTGAAGCCTAGAGGATGCAAGATTTCGAATAGAATAGCTTCGGGTGCCGGTTCCTTTACTAAATCACTGATTCGGATACCTTCTGTCGTTACAATATTATTTTTGGTTTCCTCTATGCATTTATTATATATGGTAGCTACATTATTCAGATAATTGCTCGTGCCTATCAGATTCTTTTTGACTGACGGATTGATTTCCTGCATAAGAGGAAGGAGATTGAGCCGGATTTTGTTACGGGTATATTCGTCTTCCAGATTGGTACTGTCTGTTACATAATCTTGTCCGATGCTCTCCAGATAATGAATGACATCTTCTCGATTGACGCAAAGCAGAGGCCGCACGATTGCTCCGTTGCGGGGGCGGATCCCTAATAAACCGGTAATTCCTGTACCTCGAATCAGATTGAGTAGTATGGTTTCTACGCTATCATCCTGATGATGTGCTACGGCGATCACATCTGCCTGGCATTCTTTTCTCGTTTTCTCGAACCAGTCATAGCGTAATTCCCGTGCAGCCATTTCAATCGAAATCTGTTTTTCCTTTGCGTATTGTGTCGTGTTAAAATCAATTGTATGCAAATGGATTCCGGTTCTTTTGCAAAGTTGGCGGACAAACAGTTCATCCCGGTCTGATTCTTCGCCTCGCAGGTGGAAATTACAGTGTGCGGCTTCGCAATGATAACCTGCTGTGTGCAGAATACATAGCAGTGCCACCGAGTCGGCACCGCCACTCAATGCAATCAGGATTTTGGCATCCAGTGAGAACAAATGTTCTTTTTCTATATATTTTGTAACGCGTTGTTGTATCATATCTGCAAAGATACGAGTTTATCAATAAGTTTTTTTATTTTTCCTAAATCTTTTGGAGGAAGAAAATGGCTGCTATTTAAAAACATTCTAAATAATTTGCGTGCTCCGAAGTTATGAATTATCTTTGCCGAAAATTTTGAGAGTTATGCGTTTGTCCGAATTAAAAACAGGAGAAAAAGGTGTTATTGTAAAGGTATTGGGGCACGGTGGTTTTCGTAAACGTATTGTGGAGATGGGCTTCATTAAAGGTAAAACGGTTGAAGTGCTGTTGAACGCTCCCCTAAAAGATCCCATAAAATATAAAGTCTTAGGTTATGAAATATCTCTTCGTCGTCAGGAAGCTGAAATGATCGAAGTAATCAGCGAGGAGGAGGCAAAAGAACTGGCTGAAAAGACTGTTTATCATGAAGGATTACCCGAAGACCTTTCAGTAAAAGAAGAAGATATGAAACGGTTGGCGTTAGGTAAACGTCGCACCATCAATGTTGCCTTGGTCGGAAATCCGAACAGTGGCAAGACTTCTTTGTTTAATCTTGCGTCCGGTGCTCATGAACATGTAGGCAATTACAGCGGTGTGACCGTGGATGCCAAAGAAGGTTATTTTGACTTCGAAGGTTATCATTTCCGTATTGTCGATCTGCCGGGAACTTATTCTTTATCTGCTTATACGCCGGAAGAAATCTATGTTCGCCGTCATATTATCGATGAAACTCCTGACGTGATTATTAATGTTGTCGATTCTTCTAATCTGGAGCGAAACTTATATCTGACTACTCAATTGATAGATATGAATGTCCGCATGGTAGTGGCTCTGAATATCTATGATGAACTGGAAGCCAGTGGAAATACATTAGATTACCATTTGTTGAGCAAGTTGTTCGGGGTGCCGATGCTGCCTACTGCCAGTAAGAAAAATCGTGGATTGGATACGTTGTTTCATGTAGTTATCAATCTGTATGAAGGAGTAGACTTCTTCGATAAACAGGGAAACATGAATCCGGAAGTTCTCAAAGACTTGACTGAATGGCATGACTCTTTGGAAGACCGTAAGAACCATGAGGAAGAGCATCTGGAAGATTATGTGCGTGAACATAAAAAGACGGGGCGTGTCTTCCGGCATATTCATATAAATCACGGTCCTGATATAGAAAAAGCCATTGAGGCTGTAAAAAGTGAAGTATCCAAGAACGAGTTTATCCGGCATAAATATTCTACCCGTTTCCTCTCCATTAAATTGTTGGAAAATGATCCTGACATTGAGCGTATTGTACGCACATTGCCGAATGCGGATGAAATTTTCCATGTCCGCGACAAGATGTCGAAGCGTGTTCAGGAGACAATGAATGAGGATTGTGAATCGGCTATTACTGATGCTAAATATGGATTTATCAGTGGTGCGTTGAAAGAAACGTTCACGGATAATCATCTGGAACAGGCGCAGACAACAAAGGTATTGGATTCGATTGTAACTCATCGTGTCTGGGGATTCCCTATTTTCTTTCTTTTTATGTATCTGATGTTTGAAGGTACATTTGTCATTGGCGAATATCCGATGATGGGGATTGAATGGATGGTAGAGCAGCTTGGTGAATTGTTGCGCAATAATATGTCGGAAGGTCCATTTAAAGATCTGCTGATTGATGGAATTATCGGTGGGGTAGGAGCTGTCATTGTTTTCTTACCGAATATCCTGATTCTTTATTTCTGTATTTCTATCATGGAGGATTCTGGTTATATGGCTCGTGCGGCTTTTATCATGGATAAGATCATGCATAAAATGGGGTTGCACGGAAAGTCGTTTATTCCTCTGATTATGGGATTCGGATGTAATGTGCCTGCGATTATAGCGTCCCGTACTATTGAGAACCGGAAGAGTCGTCTCATTACCATGTTGGTGAATCCATTGATGTCTTGTAGTGCGCGTCTGCCGATTTATTTATTGTTGGTGGGTGCTTTCTTCCCGAACAATGCAAGTTTGGTGCTGTTAAGTATCTATGTGATTGGTATTGTGCTGGCTGTGGTAATGGCTCGCTTGTTTAGCAAGTTTCTGATAAAGGGTGATGATACGCCGTTTGTGATGGAGCTTCCTCCTTACCGAATGCCGACAGCGAAGTCTATCTTCCGTCATACATGGGAAAAGGGAGCGCAGTATTTGAAAAAGATGGGCGGAATTATTATGATTGCTTCTATTATTATCTGGTTTCTGGGATATTATCCGAATCATGATGCTTATGAAACGGTTGCCGAGCAGCAGGAGAATTCTTATATCGGTCAGTTGGGGCGTGGAATAGAGCCGGTAATAAAGCCATTGGGATTTGATTGGAAATTAGGTATTGGCTTGCTTTCCGGTGTAGGGGCGAAAGAATTGGTGGTAAGTACGTTAGGCGTTTTGTATGCAGATGATCCGGATGCTGACTCGGTGAGTTTGGCAGAACGTATTCCGATTACTCCATTGGTCGCTTTCTGTTATATGCTGTTTGTATTGATTTACTTCCCGTGTATTGCGGCGTTGGCGGCTATCAAACAGGAATCGGGTAGTTGGAAATGGGCGCTTTTTGCTGCCTGTTATACAACGGCATTAGCTTGGCTTGTATCATTTACTGTTTATCAGATTGGAGGATTGTTTGTATGAATAATTGGCAAGAGTGGGTAGTCGGAGTACTCGTTGTGCTCTGCATTGCCCGTGTCGTATATGGAATATTTCTTTTTTTTCGTCGTACGCGGGAAAATCAGAATCCTTGTGACAGCTGCGTAAGTGGCTGTGAACTAAAGGATATGATGGAGAAGAAACGCAGAGAGTGTGATGTAAAGAAAAAAAGTACAAAGAAAAATTGCTGCGGATAGTTGGTAGTTTCAAAATTTGTACTACCTTTGCAACCGCAAACGAGAAATAATGGTTCCTTGGATGAGTGGCTTAGTCAGCGGTCTGCAAAACCGTGTACGGCGGTTCGAATCCGCCAGGAACCTCAACTATCACTTTAAAGCCCTTGAGAGTCAAGCACTTTCAAGGGCTTATTTTTTACGGAGACCGTTTCGGGGGACCACTTGAAAATTTGAGAATATTCGGCTCAGTCTGAATACCTGCTTTATTCTTTATTTAGAAGAGAAATCTATTGTTCCTGCTGGGTGCTCTCGTCAATTCCCGCATTATGGTATGGTACAATAGGTACTGTGTTTAATTCTTTATTTTAGGCTTTTCCCTATCGACAATTATAGTATTCACTAGTTTTTTATGATTTTCCTGCGTTACTTTTGTTATAAACCAAAAGAAAAACCCATGAAAAAGATTTTATTTATCCTATTTGCTACCCAATTTATTTTGGCTCCTTATATAATAAAGAGCTATGGTGCAAATCTTATTGAAGACAATTATGAGTATTCGGGAGTTAATCAAGGGAGAAAGACTGTCGAAAAGGATATCTTTGGAAATATCATCATTCGTGATGATAAAGGCAATAGAAAGACTATTGAAAAGGATATTTTGGGGAACATCATTATCCGTGATGATAGAGGCAATAGAACGACTATCGAAGAGGATATTTTAGGAAATTTCATTGTTCGTGATGATAAAGGTAATAGAAAGACTATTGAAGAAGATATTCTAGGAAATACCATTATCCGGGACGATAAGGGTAATAGAAAAACTATAGAGAAAGATATTCTGGGAAATACTATTATTCGCGATGACAAAGGTAATAGAAAGACGATTAAAAAAGATATCTTTGGAAATACCATTATCGAAGATGACAAAGGCAATAGAACAACCATTAAAAAAGATATTTTTGGGAACGAAATAATTGAAAGTAGTGATGGTCATAGAAAAATTATCAAAAAGGATATTTTTGGAAATACAGTTATTGAGGATTATTAAAAGGTTATATTTATAAGGAGGAAATGTATCAGACTTATCTTCTTGTACTGATTTAGGGGTTAGATCGATTAACTGATAATGTGAAATTAATGGTGATATTAAAGAAATATTTATGATCTTTGTACCCATGAATATCGGAAATTAGTTGAATAGATTGATGAATCGTATAAAAGGTATACTTTATGCAGCGGTGTCTTCCTCTACTTTTGGACTGGCTCCGTTCTTTTCCCTCACTTTATTGTTGGCAGGTTTTTCAGCTTTCGAAGTGCTTTCCTATCGTTGGGGAGTGGCGACAATTGCGTTGACTCTGTTCGGATGGTGTTCGGGATGTAGTTTTCGATTGGAAAAGAAGGATTTTTTAGTTGTTCTTTTATTAAGTTTGTTGAGGGCAGTTACTTCATTCAGTTTGCTTATAGCATATCAGAATATAGCTACCGGGGTGGCGTCAACCATTCATTTTATGTATCCGTTGGCGGTATCTCTAGTCATGATGTACTTCTTTCAGGAAAAGAAATCCCTTTGGGTGATGTTTGCGGTCTTCATGTCCTTATTAGGAGCGGCCTTGCTTTCATCGGGGGAACTAGAGGCGAAAAATGGTGATACGATAGTCGGACTGGTAGCAGCTTGTGTTTCTGTGTTTTCCTATGCGGGGTATATTGTTGGTGTACGAATGACACGCGCTGTTCGAATCAATTCCACTGTACTGACTTGTTATGTTATGGGGTTAGGAACCGTTCTTTATTTTATAGGTGCTCTGACTACTTCCGGGCTTCGGCTGGTAGCTGACGGTTATACCTGGTTGATTATTTTGGGACTTGCATTACCGGCTACAGCCATTTCTAATATAACATTGGTACGGGCTATTAAATATGCAGGGCCTACGTTGACATCTATTTTAGGTGCGATGGAACCATTGACAGCTGTGGTGATCGGAGTTTTTGTGTTTAAAGAATTATTTACTCTGAATAGCGCTATTGGGATTATTTTAATTCTGTTGGCTGTGAGTGTGGTAATATTTCGTAAACAAAAAAATGAAAGAGTATAAAAAAATGCTGTTTTACCTGATCGGATAAACAACATTTTTATAGGAGAGCCTCTTGTCGGATTCGAACCAACGACCCCGAGATTACAAATCACGTGCTCTGGCCAACTGAGCTAAAGAGGCGTTTTTCTTTTGCGGGTGCAAAGGTATGAATTTCTTTTAAAAATGCAAATACATCGCATACTTTTTTTATATTTGCAAAGTTACCAATGATTAGATGAAAATTATGAATGTATGTAGTGTGGCGCTTTTAGCCATAGGTATATGGGCTTGTTCCGGACAGAAAAAGGGGACGGCAAATGTAGAAGTTGCAACAGATAGTGTAGAAGTAGCTGCAGATGCTATATCTGTTCAGACAGATAGTACAGGATATATTGTTCGGGTAGGAGAGATGGCTCCGGACTTTACGATTACCCTGACAGATGGTAAACAAGTGAGTTTATCTTCCCTTCGTGGTAAGGTTGTCATGTTGCAGTTTACTGCAAGTTGGTGCGGAGTTTGTCGTAAAGAAATGCCGTTTATTGAGAAGGATATTTGGTTAAAGCATAAAAATAATGCAGACTTTGCTTTAATTGGCATTGACCGTGACGAACCACTTGATAAAGTATTGGCTTTTGCTAAATCTACCGGAGTGACTTATCCGTTAGGACTGGATCCGGGAGCTGATATTTTTGCGAAATATGCATTGCGTGAATCCGGAATAACAAGAAATGTGTTAGTTGATAAGGAAGGAAGAATTGTAAAACTGACTCGTTTGTATAATGAAGAAGAGTTTGCTTCTCTTGTACAGAAGATTAATGAGATGCTGAAATGAAAGAAAGCCTTCATTAGGCGTTTTTGACGGAGCATTTATGAGCATATAAAAATAGTGACGCTATCCTGATGTGATGGCGTCACTATTTGGGTTATATAGGGATATTCCTAAAATAATAAAATTTAAGGCAACTAATTCATTGCGAGTTAGTTGCCTTTTTTGTATCTTTAAGCAT
>ENA-OWOA01000336-OWOA01000336.1-gut-metagenome-genome-assembly--contig:-NODE-336-length-11470-cov-3.003774_pt1 | contig 11470 bp, 9 predicted proteins | sample MGYA00248251_ERZ651780 | MGnify/ENA primary metagenome ERZ651780 (study PRJEB26908, sample SAMEA4031714) | gut metagenome | biome: gut; feature: normal infant; material: stool | place: China | collected 2015 ... | reverse complement strand
AAGGGCTCCCGTAAGTCCACGCCGTACGCCGCTGGTATGGCCGCTGAATCCGCAGCCCGCAAGGCTATGGAGCACGGCCTCAAGAAGGTCGACGTGTTCGTGAAGGGCCCGGGTTCCGGTCGTGAAACCGCCATCCGTTCCCTGCAGTCTGCGGGCCTCGAGGTTGGTTCCATCACCGACGTCACCCCGCAAGCCCACAACGGCGTTCGTCCTCCGAAGCGTCGTCGCGTCTGAGCACTCAGCAATACCAAATCCATCCAAAACCGCCTGACCGGTGAGTGCACCACCGAGTTCAAGCTGAAAGGATAACCACAGTGCTTATTGCACAGCGTCCGACTCTTACCGAGGAATCTCTGAATCCGCAGCGCTCCCGCTTCACCATCGAGCCGCTCGAGCCTGGCTTCGGCTACACGCTCGGCAACTCGCTGCGTCGCACGCTGCTGAGCTCCATCCCGGGTGCTGCCGTGACCTCCGTGCGTATTTCCGGTGCCCTGCATGAGTTCACCACTCTGCCGGGTGTCCAGGAAGACGTCACCGAGATCCTGCTGAACATCAAGGGCATCGTGCTCACCAGCGAATACGACGAGCCTGTGGTCATGTATCTGCGCAAGAGCGGCAAGGGCGAAGCCGTGGCTGGGGACATCACCCCGCCGGCCGGCGTCACCATTGCCAACCCGGAGCAGCACATCGCTACCCTCGCCGACGATGGCGAACTCGAGATCGAGTTCACTGTCGAGCGTGGCCGTGGCTATGTTCCTGCCCAGATGAACAAGCAGGACAACGATGAGATCGGCCGTATTCCGGTTGATTCCATCTACTCCCCGGTACTCAAGGTGAGCTACAAGGTCGAGGCCACCCGTGTGGAACAGCGCACGGACTTCGACAAGCTCATCCTGGACGTGGAGACCAAGCCCGCCATCTCCCCGCGTGACGCGGTGGCTTCCGCCGGTTCCACCTTGGTGGAGCTCTTCGGCCTGTGCCGTGAGCTCAACGCCCAGGCTGAAGGCGTCGAGGTCGGTCCGGCCCCGGTGGCCGAGGAGACCAACCCCGAGATGGCCGTTCCGATTGAGGACCTCAACCTGACGCAGCGTTCTTACAACTGCCTCAAGCGCGAGGGCATCCACACCATCGGTGAGCTTGTCTCCCACACCGAGCAGGACCTGCTCGACATCCGCAATTTCGGTATGAAGTCAATCGATGAGGTCAAGGAGAAGCTGCAGACCTTGGGCCTGAGCCTCAAGTCCTCGCCGATGGCCTTCGATACCAATAATCTCGAAGGTGGCACGTTCTTCTCGCCGGAAGACGAGTGATCTGCCTCTTTGACCAATCGTTCGTTCACTAGGCAAGCAGATGTTCGGGCATATGCCCACCTGCTTGCCTGAAGAACGGACATATAAGGAGTAAACCCAATGCCTACACCTAAGAAGGGCCCGCGTCTGGCTTCCAGCCCCGCACACGAGCGCCTCATGCTGGCAAACATGGCGACCAGCCTGTTCCAGAACGGCCGCATCACCACCACGCTGCCGAAGGCCAAGCGCCTTCGTCCGCTGGCAGAGCGCCTGATCACCTTCGCCAAGCGTGGTGATCTGCACTCCCGCCGTCGCGTGATGCGCGTCATCCGCAACAAGTCCGTGGTGCACATCCTGTTCACCCAGATTGCCGAGCAGATGGAGCAGCGTGAAGGTGGCTACACCCGTATCGTCAAGATCGCTCCGCGCGTTGGCGATGCCGCTCCGGCCGCTGTGATCGAGCTCGTCACCGAGCCGGTTGCCAAGAAGGCTGTTGTGAAGGAAGCTGAAGCCGCCGCCAAGGTTGCCGAAGAAGAAGCTCCGGCCGTTGAGGCTGAGGCCACTGAGGCTGCTGAGGCTGTTGAGGCTCCGGTCGAGGAGACCGCCGCCGCTGAGGCTGAGGCTCCCGCTGAGGAAGCCGCTGACGCCGAGAAGGCCGAGTGAGCTGAATAGCGTTTCGCTAAGCTAGCTGAAAGGGCTGGAATCCGTTTGGGTTCCAGCCCTTTTGCGTTGTTTTCATAGAATCTACAACGTACGTACGGCCCGAATGGCCTCGGCTCTTGCGGCCAGCTGATCATCGGCGGGATATGCGATATGCTCCAAAGTCAGGCCCTGCGGCGCAATCGGCCCGCTTGAGCCTTCACGTACTGGCTCGGCCATTTTGCCGGCAAACCACTCCAGTGATTTGCGTCCCGAACCAACTTTGATGCATGAGCCGACCAGGGAGCGCACCATATTGCGGGCAAAGGCGTCCGCCACAATCGTGAACACTACCAGGCCGGACTCCAGCGACGGAGTCCGATATGCTTCATGCGATGCCATCTCATCCGGTACTAGGGGAGTGATCGGCACCCGCCGCCAATAGGCGGTCTTGACTTCACGGATCGTAGTGCCTCCCGGATTCGGAGTGGCGAAGGAACCAAAATCGTGCAGGCCGATGGTCAATGAGGCTGCGCGGTTCATAAGCTCCAGATCCAGCGCTTCATCCACGGTAAGTACGCATCCACGCAGGCGCGGGTCGACCTCAGACGAACGATCGGCGACCCGATACACATAAGTGCGCTCCAATGCGGAGAACCTGGCATCGAAGCCGACCGGAGCTACGGCAATGCCATGAATGACGATGTCCGGAGGCAGCACAGCCTTGAGTCTGCGAGTCAGCGCCTCGGTGACCGGAATGGTCATGTGACCTACGCAGCGATTCAGTACCTCATCGGATACATCCAGATGCGCCACTTGGTGGGAGGCGTGCACACCGGTGTCGGTGCGTCCAGCCACCGTCAAGCGTAACGGTTCGGCCGCGTCATCGGCCGGCACCCGCAGCACCTTGTGCAGCGCATCTTCAATGGTGCCTTGCACCGTACGAAGATTGGGCTGTTTGGCCCAGCCATAGAATCCGCCGCCGTCGTAGGCCAAGTCAATGCGCAGTCGTGTCATAGCCATTCATTGTAACGAGTGTGGTCGGCGAGATGAGTGCGGTCGGCAAGATGCGTGCGGTCGGCAAGATGCGTGTGGTCGGCGAGACGAGTGCGGTCGTCAAGATGCACGCGGCCGGCGAAGTGACCTGCCTGTAACATTCTCGCGCGTTTGTTGAAACGGGCCCGCCTTAGGTTGAAACCATCAAACCCGGTTACGGCTTGCGGCGTCAGCGTGCGCTCAACACGCCTAACCGCTTGAAGCCACAGAAGCCGCCACAGCAAGGAGCAGGCACGATGATCGAATCCGCAGCACGCAGACTGGCCCATGAACTGGTAAACCGCCGCGAAGCGATCAATCGAGAGCTGTCCCGCAACGGTGTGCGTTTCGGCATCTACAAGAACGGCGAATACCATGACCGGCTGTTCCCGTACGACCCTGTGCCGCGCATTATCGAATCCGACGAATACGACGAATTGGAGAAGGGCCTGAAGCAGCGCGTCAACGCCCTGAACGCCTATCTGAAGGACATTTATTCCGATAAGCGCATTATTCATGATGGCGTCGTGCCGGAAGAATACGTATACACCTCGGCCGGCTACTTCCCGCAGGTCAACGGTGTGACCCCTCCCGGCGGCATTTTCGCGCATATCGCCGGCGAGGACCTGGTCCAAGGCGAGGACGGCCGCTGGTGGGTGCTGGAAGACAACCTGCGCATCCCCTCGGGTGCCAGCTACCCGCTGTTCGTGCGCGACATCGAGCGCCGCATCTCCCCGCGCCTGTTCCGCGACGTTCGTATTCGCGATAATCGCGAATACCCGCGCCTGTTGCGCAAAGCCATGGACTTTGTCTCCACCGAGGGCATCGCCGTGGTACTGACTCCCGGCCGCTACAATTCCGCGTTCTTCGAGCACGCCTATCTGGCGGAGAAAACCGGTGCGGCGTTGGCCTTCCCCGAAGACCTCGAAGTGGTGGACAACAAGGTCTACTTCCTCGACTACGCCGGCAAACGCCACCGTGTGGGCGTGGTTTACCGCCGCCTGTCCGACGAATTCCTCGACCCGTTCGCCTTCAATCCTGATTCGGTGATCGGTGTGCCCGGTATCCTGTCCGCCTACCGCGCGGGCAACGTGGCCATCGTCAACGCGCCGGGCAACGGCGCGGCCGATGACAAGGCCGTCTACTACTTCGTGCCGCAGATGATCAAGTACTATCTCGGCGAGGAACCGATTCTCAACAACGCGCCCACGTACATGCCGATGTTCGAGGCCGACCGCAAGGAAGTCCTGAATCGGATGGGCGAGCTGGTCATCAAGGATGTGGCCGAAGCCGGCGGTTACGGCGTGGTGTTTGGTTCGTCGCTGGATGCCGCCGCACGTGAGGAGCTCGCCAACCGGATCAAGGAGGAGCCGCGTCGATTCATTGCCCAAGAGGTGATTCAGTTCCGTGATATCGATGTGGTGGACCCGAAGACCGGCGAGATGTCGCCGCGCAAGTGCGATTTGCGTGCCTTCGTGGTCACCGGCAAGAATACGCACGTGTGGTATTCGGGCTTGACTCGATACTCGTCGGTGCCCGGCCAGATGATTGTCAACTCGTCGCAGGGTGGCGGATTTAAGGATACGTGGGTGTTGGCACCCGAATCCGGCGTGGAGCACGAGTACGGTGCCGAAACGCAGGTGGCGAACCTGCTGAGCCAGTCCCGCCACCATTCGTTGTCGCTGGTTACCGCTTCCAAGGCAGACAACCTGTATTGGCTGGGTCGATACACCGAGCGCGCCTTCACCACGCTGAACCAGTTCTTCCCGTTCTACGAACGTGTGAAGGACACCGAAGTGGACGCCTTCCGTCCGTTCGCTCACGCACTCGACCTGCCCGAAGATTTCGAGGACTTCGACGGGTTCGTGAACAGCTTCCTGTATGACGGGTCCAATCCTGATTCGGTGCGGTCGGCCGTAACTTCCGCATTCAACAACGCCGTGATTCTGCGCCCGGATTTGAGCTCGCGTCTGCTGCAGTACGTGGAGTTGGCGATGACCAATATCACCGATGCCGCCTAATACGCGGCCGATGCCGAGGACTTCTACATGCTGCGCGATATTACCGATGACATGCTCGCTTTCTGGGGCGGCATCGAGAATTCGCCGGTCGACCCCACGCTGAAGGCGTTCATCTTCATCGGCAAATATCTGGAACGCATCGACCTGTACACGCGCTTCGGCCTGACGATGGAGGATCTGGAAGCGCCGCTCAAGAAGCTCGCCGCCTATTCGATGACCTTGGACGGCATGCCGCTGCCCAGCTGCTTCGCCGACGGACTGAGCTGGCTGGTCGGTCAGCTGCCGTCTCGCGGATATCAGGAAGTCGCCGACCTGCTGAAGAAGTACCTTGACGACTACTCCGGCCGTGTCAGCGCGCTGGCCATCAAAGACATGGGCTCACTGAGCTCCATGAACATGGACGCCAAGCGTCCCTGATCCCGACCTGACACCCTGACGGGTTCAAATGCTATGGTGGTATGGCGAAAAAACCGTGCGCCCGAGTGCCGGCCTGTGCATATCAGCAGATTGCCGGAATATATGCGTGGGCTGTGAGCGCACGGACCATACCTCAGCCATGGCTGTAGTGTCGTTATCCCGAGAATATGCCGGTTGCCGGCTCGTGTGCAAGTGCAGGAGACGTTGTGAAAAAACTCGTGTTCGACTATGAGATGAGGCTGTCCTTCAGCGCACCGGTCACCGATCACAGGTTCCAGCTTCGCTGTATTCCCTCCACTGGCCCTCGCCAACAGGTGATTGACGTGGAAGTGAAGATTCAGCCCGAAACCGAACTCGAAACCACCATCGACTCCTTTGACTCCGTGGTGATGACCGGATTCATCCCTGAGCCGCACGACATATTCAGCTACTCGGTGACCGGCATCGCCTTCGTGGACAATGCGCATATCCATAAGGAAGCCTATAAACCGCTGTACCGATTCAATTCAGCGCTCACCATTCCCGGCCCGAACGTGGAGGCGATGATTGCCGTATGCCGCGAACGCTTGGCGGCGCTGCCTTCCGACGCCACTCCGGTGCAGCAGGCCGCCGAAGTGATGGATGAGGTCTACAAGGCGTTTGTGTATACGCCCGGTTCCACCACGATTCGCACCACCGCCGAACAGGCCTTGGCTCAGCGCAAGGGCGTATGCCAGGATTATGCGCACGTGATGCTGTCCGTGTGCCGGCATGTGGGATTGACCGCGCGCTACATTGCCGGTTTGCTTGGGGGAGAGGGCGCGACCCACGCGTGGGTCGAGGTGTATCAGGATGGCCGATGGGTCGGCTTGGACCCCACGCATAATCGTTTGGTGGACGACAACTACATCACCATCGCCCACGGCCGCGATTACCGCGACTGCATGCTCGACATCGGCATCTTCTCCGGCTACAACGTCCAGCAGTCCCAATGGGTCAACGCCTCCGTCCACGAACAGGTGGCATAAACAAAATTCCAAGCCCCCTCTGATGAGCTGAGCCGTGAAGAAAACGCCGGAGGCGTTTTTAGGCGAAGGCGAACGACAGTGAGCAAATAAAATGGCAGCTGGAAAGCTGTCCTTAATTGCGTTCGAGCTGTCAGCCGTAAGGCTGACCGAGGGAGAGCCCACTCAATGCAGAGTGGCCCCGTCACCGCTTCTACCACCACCAATATTCGGATTTTGGTAGTTGAAGAATTCGGATTTTCGCAGTTGACCAATTCGGACTGTTAATCGGCTCATCGTCTGACCCATCGCAATCTCACACAAAATCGCATTATCCCACGCCGAATCGAGCTCAGCGAAACTCCGATTTGCCAGGTCGGCAGAATGTGGCATAATGAACAAGTTGCCATTTTGGCAGCATGGATAAGTGTCCGAGCGGTCTAAGGAGCACGCCTCGAAAGCGTGTGAGGTGAAAGCCTCCGCGAGTTCGAATCTCGCCTTATCCGCCTTTAGGGTTCCGGGTTTGTCCCGGAACCCTTTTTGTTTTTGATACGAACGTCCGTATTCGCTCCTGTGCTGTATCGTATACGGCGTGTCGGGTGGAAAATAGCGAAAAGGATAACGTTGTACTCAGCGGGACTTGCGTACTAAGTACAACCATCGTATTATCGATATCAACAGAAGTACAAGGTTGTATTAAATATCCAGAACGCACATTCACCGCTGATTGGCGATGCCGCAAAACAGGTGAACCAAGAAGATGGGCCGATTGCTTTTGGTATTTAGCACAACGTTGTCTTGCGGTATTGAAGACAACGATTAAAGGAGAGCACATGTCCGAGCATTCGCACGACAATAAACCGGGGGAGCTGGAGGAATCTCGACTCGTCGTCGATAATGACTTTGAAGTAGCTCCGGTCAACGACAGACTGTTCGGGTCGTTCGTGGAGCAGCTGGGTCGCTGCGTATACGACGGCATCTATGAGCCGGGCCACCCCGAAGCCGATGAAGACGGTTTCCGCAAGGACGTCATCGACCTGGTCAAGGAACTCGGCGCTACCACGATTCGCTATCCTGGCGGCAATTTCGTTTCCGGCTATCGCTGGGAGGATGGCGTTGGTCCTCGTGATGAGCGGCCGCGTCGCCTGGACTTGGCATGGCATTCCACCGAGACCAATCAGTTTGGTCTGCACGAAATGGCGAAATGGCTGGAAAAACCGGCGGCAACGAGCTGATGGAAGCCGTAAATCTGGGTACCCGTGGTCTTGAAGAGGCCCTCGACCTGTTGGAATACGCGAATATTCCCGGCGGCACCAAGCTCTCCGAGGAGCGTCGCGCCAATGGTGCCGATCAGCCGTTCGGCATCAAGATGTGGTGCTTGGGCAATGAGATGGATGGCCCGTGGCAGACCGGTCACAAGTCCGCCGAGGATTACGGCACCTTGGCGGCCTCGGTGGCGGCAGGTATGCGCGCCATCGATCCGAACGTTGAACTGGTGGTCTGTGGTTCATCCAGCCACGTGATGGACACCTTCGGCAAGTGGGAAGAAACCGTACTTGAGAAGACGTTTGACAACGTCAACTTCGTCTCCTGCCATGCGTACTACCATCCGGAACTTCAGCCTGATGGCACCCGTGACATGAAGAGCTTCCTTGCCTCGGGCGTCGATATGGACGGTTTCATCAACGATGTCGCCGCCGCCATCGATGCAACCAAGGCCCGGCTGAAGAGCAAGCACGACGTGTTCATCTCGTTCGATGAATGGAATGTCTGGTATCTCAACGAAGAGCCGAGCAAGAATCCGGAAGGCATCGGCAATTGGCCGGTTGCCCCGCGCCTGCTCGAGGATGTGTACAGCGCCGCCGACGCCGTGGTGTTCGGTGATTTGATGATTACCCTGCTCAAGAACGCCGACCGCGTGCACGCCGCCAGCCTGGCCCAGTTGGTCAACGTAATTGCGCCGATTATGACCGAACCGGGCGGCCCGACGTGGCGTCAGACCACGTTCTATCCGTTCTCGCTGACCGCAAAGCTCGCCAAGGGCGGCACGGTGCTTGAACCGAAACTGGCTTCCGGAACGTATGAAACCGACAAATACGGTGAAGTGCCGACGATCAATTCCGTAGCCGTGCGTGGTGAGGACGGTACGATCAGCGTGTTTGTGGTCAATCGCTCCATGGAAGCGGCCAATGACTTTGCCATCAAGCTGCCGGAAGGATTCGCACTTTCCGCGGTCGAGGCGCAAACCCTGCACGAGGATGATCTGCTGGCAAAAAACACGCTGGAAGACCAGAACCGAGTCGTTCTGCACCCCAACACCACCATCACGTCCGACGCCGATACCGGCACTGTGCGTGTGACCTTGCCGCCGGTCTCCTGGACCGCCGTGCACGTGAAGTGATTCGAGTGACGGTGGCGCATGACAGGGCGCAGTCTCTTATGGTTGCTGTGCCCTGTACAACCACCAAGCAATACCCAAACAATCATCAACATGCCCGGATTGCAGAAAGAGAGGTTCGGATTCGCCACTAATGTAATGTGGCATACCAGTCAAAGGAAGACAATGCCGTCATTCACATCGACTGGAACAATTCGATACCCAACAAAGGAATAAGGAGAAAAGACGGGTATGTAAAAAGCTAGGTTGAAAGCCGGCGGTCAGAAAGTCCCTTGTTCGGATGGCGTGCGTGCGTTTCTTCAACCAGAAAGTTTAACCTCTACGTTCGATCGTCCTGCAGTATTGTCAGAAGGATATTTGCCTAATGGTGCATGGGGTCCAACGGAGGAAAGCTCCTTGGCTGAATTCTGAGGTTGAGGGGTAGATGATTCCGATATGAGGAGGAGATGCTCGACCCGACTGTGACTTACCATAATAAGAACATAATGACGCTGTTGAAGGTGTGTCATGTAATAAGCAGAAATGGATTCGAACAATGGGAAACCGCGTAACTATCAAGGACGTGGCGCGTGAGGCGAACGTCTCCATCAAGACGGTTTCCAATGTGCTGAATGACACTGGCAGTATGAGACCGGATACACGTCGCCGTGTGGAAGAGGTGATGCGTAAGCTTGGATATACCGTCAATATTTCGGCGCGTGCAATGCGATCTGGCGGCACAAAGCTTATTGGACTCAACATCTTCGATTTCTCGCAGCCGTTCGTTCCTTTTTTCACTGACAAGGTCATTGAATACGCAAAAGAACGCCATTACGGTGTAGTCATCAACACATATGGTTCCGACGGTGAAGGGTTGGTTGCCAGCGTTGACGAGTCCTATCGTTTAGGGGCGGAAGGATGGATTCTGTTCGTAATGTCGCCGCTCGCGGATGAAGGGGCCGTTCTGGAGCAGCCATATCCGATTGTAACGACCGGAGACCATCTGGCCTACGGGAAAAGCGATTGGATCACCATGCCCAACATTGAATCCATCTCCACGGTTGTAGGAAGATTTTTGGATGAAGGTGCCCAAACGGTTGCTCTGATGGGTGTTCTTCCTGAACTGGTGGATGAGGCAGTGCTGCGTCGTCAGACGGAAGGGACCCAGGCGTTACGCGCCCAAGGATATGTGAAGGCATTTGAAGAGCGCGGATTATCGGTGAATTGGCGGTATGTGATTCCGGCAGAAAGCATGAATCAGCGTGAAGGTATGCGCGTGACAAAAGCTATGCTAGACAAGCTCCCATGCCCGGATGTTGTAGTGTGTCTCAATGATGCCATTGCTTTAGGCGCAATTCATGAATTGCAACGATGTGGTTTGCATGTACCTGACGATGTACAAGTGGTCGGCTTCGATAACGTGCCGGAAGCCGAGTACTCGGTGCCGGCGCTGACCACCATCGATCCTCATATCGATGATTATGCCAAGCATGCCGTTGACATGCTTATCGACCGCATCGAAGGATACTCAGGCCCGGCCCGTACGTACACCACCGATTTCACATTGGTGGAACGTGCCTCAACTCGACTTGCCCACTAGCATCCAACAAGTTCGCATCGGCTTCGTGAGGAGTGTGTGTCTACTCGAACAATGCGGCGTCAGTCGCTGGGTAGCCAAGTTGGAACGCGGTGTAGGCGTGCTTGGCGGCCAGTGCGGCGAGGATGAGCAGCGTATCGCTCTCGGTGGAAGATTTCGATTCGGTCACGGCCTTGATCTGCGCGCGGGCGCAGTCCATTTCGATGGCGGCGGCGGTCGGTACGGTTTGGCCGCTTGCCTTGTCGGCGATGGTGGTGGGGTTGGCCAGTAGTTGGTCGATGGCATAGACCTTTTGGCGGGGGTCGTTTTGGCCGGAAGAACTGGATTGTGCGCCGGAATCATCAAAATTGCCGTTCGCCAGCGCAACCAACTGCTGCCCGGCGGTCTTATGCATATCGCTCAACGCCAACGTAGCCCCAGCGGTCTGTCCTCGTGCGGCCAAGACCTCGATAGCGAATCCGGCGCGATCCTCGGCCACGGCCATCGCATCCAATACCGATCGATCAACGTTGGCGGACGTGACGCCATCAAGACGCGCCGGCGTCACCTCAGGCGCGGACTGCCCGAATTTATCGGCCAGAAAAGCCAGCCATTGCTTGGTCTGCGCGTCACGTAACGTTCCCTCGGCAAAACGACCCGAACAATACCCGGCAACGTCAATCCAAGCCAGGGGAGCGGCCAGACCGGTGGCATACTGCTCTAATAACGGCGTGCCTTCAGCCGGATGGGTGGCGTAGCCCGCCAACGTCATCGCTTTCTCGCAAGGGGTCATTTGAGCTTCTGCCTCGGCCCGTCCGGCCAGTCGCGGCATCGAACACGCCGAAAGCGAACACAGCATCGCGCTCGCGCATAGTACGGATGCCAAGCGCCGGGTAAACCGTCCTGAAGAGAAGCGTGTCTGCATGGAAACATACACTAATAGCTAACTGTGACTACTCATAGGCCATGCGCCACATAACTTCATAGGAGGTACGGATCGATGGAACTGAACCAGACAGGAATACACAAACACGCCGCCGAGCAAGAAAACGACCACGAAACCCAGGAAGATGCGCAGGCAGAGACCATGCGCCACGCCTACCTCAAGACACAGCACGCCGACAAGAACGCGC
>ENA-OWOA01000328-OWOA01000328.1-gut-metagenome-genome-assembly--contig:-NODE-328-length-11747-cov-3.576435_pt1 | contig 11747 bp, 9 predicted proteins | sample MGYA00248251_ERZ651780 | MGnify/ENA primary metagenome ERZ651780 (study PRJEB26908, sample SAMEA4031714) | gut metagenome | biome: gut; feature: normal infant; material: stool | place: China | collected 2015 ... | reverse complement strand
GCTTCCGCTGATAGATGAAACGGCACGTAAAGTACACGAACTGGCACCGCGTGATGCACAGACCGGACCCGCTGTCCGTTACGATGAGAATGTGATGAACAATCATCTTGCCATGTTGGTAGATTCTCCGGCATTGCAGGAAATATATAAACTAATGAGCAAAAGTATCCATGAGCACCATCAACTATGATTTATCCCGTATCAAGGCTTTAGCTTTTGACGTAGACGGAGTATTGAGTTCGACAACCGTACCTTTGCATCCTTCCGGAGAACCGATGCGCACGGTGAATATCAAAGATGGGTACGCCATCCAGTTGGCTGTGAAAAAAGGACTTCACATAGCTATCATCACCGGTGGCCGGACAGAAGCGGTACGTATCCGTTTTGAGGGACTGGGAGTGAAGGATTTATACATGGGTTCTGCTGTGAAGATACATGATTATCGTGCTTTTCGTGATAAGTACGGATTGACCGATGATGAAATTCTATATATGGGTGATGACGTGCCGGATATTGAAGTGATGTGTGAGTGCGGACTGCCATGCTGCCCGAAAGATGCCGTGCCGGAAGTGAAATCCGTTGCAAAGTATATTTCTTATGCAGACGGTGGTCGTGGATGCGGACGTGATGTAGTGGAGCAGGTGCTGAAAGCTCACGGTCTATGGATGGTGGAAGACGCCTTCGGTTGGTAACTTAATCATAAATAATCGTTGTTTAATAACGAATAAAACCATGCTTGATAACTTAAATAAATATCAGATTATATTAGCTTCCAATTCTCCCCGTCGGAAAGAACTGATGTCGGGACTAGGAGTAGACTATGTAGTCAGAACATTGCCGGATGTAGACGAGTCATACCCGGATACATTGGTAGGTGCTGAAATACCTGAATATATTGCCCGTGAAAAGGCGGATGCCTACCGTACCATGATGAAGCCGGGAGAATTATTGCTTACGGCAGATACCATAGTCTGGTTAGATGGGAAAGTACTTGGGAAACCGGAGGGTAGGGAAGGAGCCATTGAAATGCTTCGCGCTCTCTCGGGAAAATCTCATCAGGTTTTCACAGGGGTTTGCCTAACTACTACTGAGTGGCAAAAAAGCTTTACCGCTTCCTCTGAAGTATTGTTTGATGTCTTGTCAGAAGATGAAATCCAGTATTATGTCGACCGCTATCAGCCGATGGATAAGGCAGGAGCGTATGGCGTTCAGGAATGGATCGGGTATATCGGTGTGAAATCAATTTCAGGTAGCTTCTATAATATTATGGGACTTCCCATACAGAAGTTGTATGGAGAGTTGAAAAAGTTATAGTAAGGATTCTGAATCTATCTGAATATTTCTACTTAATCCAATAATATGAAAAGGCTGCCTCAAAATAGAAAATGAGGCAGCCTTTTTCTGTATTCTTAAGCAGGGATATTTACTGAATATCCCGAATTGAAAGATGCAGGAGACTATAATAAATCCAACATCAGAGGAATGTCCTCTTCTCGAATCCCTTGTGTGAGAAGAGATTCTTCATCTTTGTGGAACATCTCCAAGAATCTTTCCCGGTTCCCACTAGCTGTAATGGCTTTTCCGTAGAAAACGGCAGCTTTCTGAATATCTCCCATTACCCAGGCCACATGCCCTGCGTTCATATAATCAATAGCCAGCGGCTTTTGTTTAATAATCTTTTCATAATATTTCATCGCCTGTTCATATTTCTGACTGATGAACGAGCACCAACCGATGCCGCGCCACGCCTTTATACAATTGTTCTCGATGAAATCCAACTTGAAGAAATAATTCAGAGCTTCCTCATATTGTCCCAGTTCAGCTAGGCAACTACCGATATAGAAAGTCACATTGGTATCTTCCGGAGCAGCTTCTTCTACCTTTTTATAATAAGTGAGTGCAGCCTGATAGTTTCTGTTTAACCGGTAACAAATAGCCAGGTGGCGATTGTTCCAAATATTATCCGGCTTCAGCGTGTCTGCTTTCAGATAAGCCTGAATAGCTTCTGCATATTTCTTTCTTTTCTGTAATGCATAGCCAAACTTCTGATAATATTCTGCACTTTCTCCTTCGAATCCTCCAATAGACTCCAGTTCTTCATAAATTTCAATAGCCTCGTCCCAACGTTCCTTTGCCAGATAAAAATCGGCAATGGGGAATAATACATCTTCCCAATACAAGATATTGTCGAGTGCAGGAACGTGATGAAGGTCGAGCTTCTCTTTAAAAATATCTCTGAACTCACTCTTGCGTACACTAAGTTTGAAGAAACGGTACAAGTCGTGCAGGTATTGGTTACTGACCGTTCCCGGACGTTCATTGAACCTCTTCATTGTTTCAACATTCGATTTCTCTGCCAATTCTGCCACCTGCTGTTCGTTCAACTGACTCAACATCATATCTTGTTGCGACTGTGGCAATTGATGAATCGTGAAAAAGAGCGAGTACTTATCGCTGTTGCTGAAAAATCCCGATTGAAGAATTAAATCCAGCAGACTGCCTCCCTGATTTCCCGCTTGTTTCATTGCTTTGAGTACATTGGACTGTTGCTTGCTGAATGGATAAAACCAGTTATGCACCTCGCGGAAGAACGGATAATTTTTCAATGCGGCAAAAGTGCTCATATACACATCTGCGCCCTCTAATTGCAATTCGTTCATTTCACGCAATTTATCTCCCAGGCCGGACTTCTCGAACGCATCTTCCCAATCCGGGTTCATATCATTGTTTTCTTCATCGTTTTCTTCAAAACCGAACCGCATATTTTTCATGGAGGAAACATTCTTCAGCATTTCAGGAATAATCTCTTCCCTCATCTTTTTATCAATCTTTTCCGTTTCCTGACACAATAGCATTTGGCGGTAAATACGTGCGACGTCTTCTCTGAATGAAGGTATTTCCTCCATGAGATCTACCCTTTTGATAAGTTCCGGATAAAAAGAAAGACGGCTTCTGTAGATGTGGAAGATAATCATTGTACCTACCAATGCCCGTTGGCTGACGTTGACGTTAGGGTGTTCGTAAGCATTGAGCAGCCACATTATTTTTCGTAAGTCGAAACATTCCATCAAGCTCAATGTGAGGGCACTGACAAATAAGCATAAGTCATCTCCCGGAAGTAATTCCGAGGCAAGCATAGCTTTTGCGTCTTCCTCGTCCTCGGGAGTCCATGCACTGTTTGTCCATGTTCTTATAAACATAAACTTGAGCGTATCTTCATGTCGTCTTAATACTTCATCCATCTTTTCGTCAGACAGTAATCCGCTGACTGCCAAGTCGTCATTAAATGACTCCAATATGTGTAATATTGTTTTGATACCATAGTTCGACAAGTCCGCCGATCTGGGAGTGCGGCGTACCTCATGATAATATCTTGATGAAGCGTTGTCCAACATGAGCAAACGTGATTGGTCGGCAATTCCCCAGGTGTCTGCTACCATTTTTTGATACAGATTCCACCGGTCAGGGTCGTTTGCTCCCTGTTTCATGTATTCCAGCATATATTTGTAAGAGGTCTGCAATTGTTCCAGGCGAGTGCGCAAATCCCAGTCAGGACACTGCCACAGCAAAGATTCCAACTGCATTAAGGCTTCTTTGAGTCTTTTCTCTTCAAGTAAAGTACGTATATATGCGTATTGTTCATTAATCGTTTTTTCGTTCATCATTCTTTAATTATTTATTTTTTCCAATCCAGGTCAAACGTTTCCAGAGACCCTCAAAAGGACCGTGTTTATGGTGTCGGAGCCACCACGAACAAAATACCATTTGTAATAGAACAAAAAGGATGCCAAAAAGGAAACTGTAAGTGATTCCTAAATATCGTCCAAGTTCAAATCCCCAATGATAGAACAAAAAAGAACCGAAAATAGATTGCCCGAGGTAGTTCGTTAAACTCATTTTACCATAAGATGTGAAACGCATAAAGAAACTGCGGTCTTTCACACGGTAGAAAGTCAGCAGTAATCCTGTTACCAGCAATACCATGAAGCTAAGGTTGCTGAATGAACTTAATATCAATTGCAAGGGAACAAGGATAGCACTTCGTTCGATGAATTCCGGCAGCATATTGTTCAATCCGTAGATGGGGAAGAAGCAGAGAAGCGAAACGGCCAATGCTTTTAACCACAGGCGTTCGTTCTGTTCGCTGTACAGGAAATATTTGCGGCGACCGACAAGCATTCCGAATAAGAATAACCCCGGTGTCTGTAAGATACGTCCATGTTCCAGTGCCCAGGTCATGTTGGCCAGTTGTCCTTCCCACATATTCATGCGGACTGTTTCGAGGAAAGTTCCGTTCTTTTGTACGTCGAAAGCAATGCTGAAATAATAACCTGCCAAACTTTTTCCTGCCACATAGTCAGGATTACATAAAGCATAAATCAATTTCACCCAGTCGATAGGTTGTAGAATTAATAAAGTAGCGAAGATGACAACCGTGCGGTCACTCATCCGGCAGAATATCGGAAGGATAATTCCTAAAATCGCATACATAGTCAATATTTCACCGGTAAAGAAAGCGGCATTGAACTGTCCTATCATGAAGAGAATGAATAATCTCCATAAAAAACGCAAGCGGAAATCTTTCCCTCTCCGTTGTTGGTTGTTGTCTTGAATGTAGAAACTGAAACCGAAGAGCAGGGCAAACACAGCGTATGCTTTGTTACTGAATGTGAAGAATAATCCTCTCCAAATAGCCTGATCGGTAAATTTCATCCATTCAAAAGGTACGTCTTCCGGGAAAGAGTAGAAATTAAAATGTTCAATACTGTGTAAGAGAATAATTCCCATTACTGCTAATCCTCTTAATACGTCGGCCACGTCTATTCGGGCGTTGGTTTCCGCGATTTTGTGTTCCATGATTTCTTCGTTTCTGTTATTTATAAGGTTGATATTCTATAATTATTTGATTCTGCTGTTTTAATACTGCTACTCCAGCCCTAATACCGGATGCTAATACTTAATACTTAATTGATACTTAATTTAAAACCTTACCTGCACCTGTGCCTGTATCAGATTGGAGTCTTTTTGTCCGTCTCCTTTCTTGTCGCAAAAGGTATATTGTGCCTGCAACCGGCATCTGGGGTAGAACCAGTATTGTACGCCTGCAATATAGTTATTCTGTTTGAAATCAGCAGCTTTGTTCGGGTTGAAATAATCGAACGAAGCGATGAAATCGAAATTCCGGGCGAAGCGTACACTGCCTGTTGCATAGAAACCTTCGCTTTTCACACTCCGGTCTTTTCCGGCAAGATATTCCGTACGCAGATTAAAAGTGGAAGTGGTGACAACCCCTCCTGCACTCCAGCGTTTCTTGGCGTAATTTTCTCCGGCTTTAATTCCGGTATATTCCGAATCTGCTATGGCATGTCCTGTTCCGCGGATAAACGAACCACCTACGGATAACCATTTCAGCGGATTAACCATCAGGTTACCGACCACATCTTTTTGACTGTTTTTGTCTTTGGTGTTCAATCCTTGTCCATTCATTACGGCCACTTTGTATTGCAGGAAGTCACGAAATAATTTTCCGTGAAGCATCATACCGATATCCCGTCCGGACGTCATTCCGTAACACTTATCGCTGCCGCTTACTCCCGCCAGATAACAAACCGATTGTGAATAACAATTGATGAGCTCTACTGTGGTAGGAGATAATTCATTTTCTATGGTATAGGGAACCTTGAATTCACCGATACGTGCCGTAAGTCCGGGGAGAAACTGATAATCGGTATACACTTCGAGTAACATGCCCCCATTGTAGAAGTCATACATAAAATCACAAGTCCACCGTTTGGTGATCTTTCCGTGTGCCATGAAAATGATTCGTTTGATGTCGAATGTATTGTCCGGGTTCGCTGCATCGTCATAAGTATATCCCAATTGGGCATATCCGGAGAGACTAATCCGTTCTTTCAGTGTGTTGACAACTTGATTTAGTGGTGTCTGCTCCTGTGCCAGGAGAGGATTTTGCATACTTGTAATGCATAATACAAAGGTTAAGAGTTGGAATAGTGTTTTTCGCATGAGTTAGTTGTTATTTGATTTTGATTATGGTTGATACTGTATTATAGTTGATACTGTGGGAATAAATGTAGTGTCAATCAGATTCTTTTCAGAGTAGGTTTGGGGTATTCGGTGGTTTTCTTTCAACCAGTGTATAGCCTTGTCTATCGCTTCAGCGGAGGGGCGTTTTGCTTTTTGATAATTGGGGAGGGCGACGAGTCCTGTCAGATTTTCGGGCACACCTATTTCTATCAATACTTGCTCCCATTCTTTCTGCGGGTGCATTTTTATGTAATCTACTCCCAGGTTATATCCTGTGATGAGTAGCTCGATTTCTTCTCTCTTCTCGTTGAGCGCTTTTCGTGAAAAAGCGGTAGCGGTGAAATCGATACCCAACTCTTGCGTACTTACCAATGAACGATGTTTACTGTTCATGGCGATGGATGCGGCAGGGTCGGGTAGGAAAGAGGCATCAATTTGATTGTACTGCAACATTTGCAGACGGAGAGGAAGCTGGCCGATTTCCGGCATGTTTATTTCCGCATGCTTGATTCCGGCTTTGCTTAATAGCTGGTCGGTAGCATATTCGATAACTGTGTTGCGCGACACGGCGATATTCTTTTCCTTGAGCTGTTCCAGTTGGTTGATGTTACTTTCTTTGGAGACAATGAAGCAGAAATAACCATCATTCTTCAGGATGAATCCTAAATCAGTATGATGAATAGCTTGTAATGCTACCGCACTGGGATAGTCAGTAATCATGCCATCTATTTTCCGGGTTTGGAAAGCAGCGTCCCGGTCGTTGGCAGAGTTGAATGAAAGAATGGTCAAATCCAGTCCTAATGAGTCGTAAATGCCTTGCGTTTTGGCTATATGAAAAGGAAGTCCGTCCAGTGTAGGCATCATGCCCAGGGTAAGTGGTTGCAGTTCGGTTAGAGGTAAAAAAGAGCTATCTCCTTTCTTACTCTGACAAGAGTAAAGGAAGAAAAGGATGAACCAAAAGAATAGTATCGGTCTTTTCATACCTCGTTTTTATAAATAAGAGGAATTCTGTTTTTATAAATAAGGGCAACTCTTTTCACAAAGAACTGCCCTTCTAATAATTAACTATGTGATTTTAACAATTATCTTATTCTTGAATAGCAGCGATACCCGGAAGAACTTTTCCTTCGATTGCTTCGAGCAATGCGCCACCACCGGTTGAAACGTAAGATACACCGCTAGCCAAACCGAACTTGTTAACACAAGCTACAGAGTCGCCACCACCCACAAGTGAGAATGCGCCGTTCTTAGTTGCTTCAACGATTGCTTCACCTACTGCACGTGAGCCGTGAGTGAAGTTGTCAAATTCGAATACACCTGTAGGACCGTTCCAAAGAATAGTCTTAGATTCTTTGATAACGTTAGCGAAGATTTCTTCAGTCTTAGGACCGATGTCAAGACCTTCCCATCCGTCAGGAATTTCGTCAACAGCACAGAATTTAGTATTTGCATCGTTAGAGAATGCGTCAGCAATCTTAGCGTCAACAGCCAATATCAGGTTTACACCTTTTTCTTTTGCTTTCTTCATCAAATCCAAAGCCAGGTCAAGTTTGTCGTCCTCACAGATAGAGATACCGATTTTGCCGCCCATAGCTTTAGTAAATGTATAAGTCATACCACCGGCGATAATCAGGTTGTCTACCTTGCTCAACAGGTTTTCGATGATTTCGATTTTAGAAGAAACTTTAGAACCACCCATGATAGCAGTGAACGGACGTTTGATGTCGTTCAATACTTTATCAACGGCTTTCACTTCTTTTTCCATCAGGTAACCGAACATCTTGTTGTTTACATCGAAATATTTAGCGATCAATGCTGTAGAAGCGTGTGCACGGTGAGCAGTACCAAATGCGTCGTTAACGTAGCAGTCAGCGTAAGAAGCCAATTTCTTGGTAAATTCTTTCTGGCTTTCTTTTACTGCTTTCTTAGCAGCAGCTTTTTCTTCGTCAGTTGCATCTTCAGCCAAACCTCTTGGTTTGCCTTCTTCTTCAGCATAGAAGCGAAGGTTTTCGAGCAACAGCACTTCTCCCGGTTGCAGAGCAGCAGCTTTTACAGCAGCTTCTTCGCCCATGCAGTCGTTAGCGAACTGAACTTCAACGCCCAGCAATTCAGACAGATGCTTGATGATATGTTTCAAAGAGAATTTATCGGCAACGCCTTTCGGACGGCCCAGGTGAGAGCCAATGATGATGCTTCCGCCGTCTGCCAGGATCTTCTTCAAAGTAGGAAGAGCTGCACGCATACGAGTGTCATCTGTAATGTTGAAGTTTTCGTCCAGGGGTACATTGAAGTCCACGCGAACAAATGCCTTTTTACCGGCAAAATTGAATTTGTCAATTGTCTGCATAATACTCTATTTTTATTTAAAAGTGTTTTTAAAATTCTTCTTTTAGAACGACCGCAAAGTTACTATTTATTTCGGTTCCTTGCTATTAAATCGTTATTTATTCTTGGCTTTTGGTTCCTCTTTTGTAACTTTATAGGTGTTACAGAAATATTTGCACATCATTTGCAAACCACAGGTGTCACATTTGGGAGTGCGTGCCTGACAAACATAACGACCGTGCAGAATGAGCCAATGGTGGGCAATCGGTATGAGTTTTTCCGGAATATTCTTCACCAATTCTTTTTCCACACTGAACGGAGTGGTGCAACTATCCGGCACCAGTCCGATGCGGTGGCTGACACGGAATACGTGTGTATCTACTGCCATGGCAGCTTTATTGAACACAACCGACTGGATGACATTGGCTGTTTTTCTTCCTACACCGGGCAACTTTATCAAATCATCCAGATTGTCGGGCACCTGGCTGTTGAAGTCATTCACCAGCATCTTTGCCATACCGACCAGATGTTTGGCTTTGTTGTTCGGATAGGACACACTTCGTATATATTCGAAAATAACTTCCGGCGTAGTGGCTGCCAGCGCTTCCGGAGTCGGAAAATCTTTATACAAAGGGGGAGTGATGATATTCACCCGTTTGTCCGTACATTGTGCAGAAAGAATAACAGCGATCAGCAACTCATACGGATTGTTGTAATGCAATTCAGTTTCGGCTACAGGTACATTGTCCTGAAACCAGGCGATTACTTTCTCATAACGTTCTTTCTTTCTCATCGTAGCTTGTTTTTATGGTAATGAGGCGTCACTTTTAGTTTGAAATAGAGGGCGGAAACTACCGTCAGGCAGGCTCCGAAAAGATAAGCCTTATCAAATGTACTAATTTCTGCGATATATCCACCGGTCAGCATACCGATACCGATTCCTACGTCCCAAGAGGTAAGATAAGTGGAAGTGGCTGTTCCCCGCTGGCTATTGGGGGCAAGGTTGACAAACAACGTATTAAATGCCGGAAACATGATTCCAAATCCGACCCCCATCAACAATGCGATGCCAAAAAACAGGATGTTGCAAACGGTATCATTCCATTGAATCAGATATACACAGGCTGAAAGCAGGAAGAAACTGCAGACAACCAGGTATAATCCAGCTATTATTACTTGCGTTATTTTTCCGCGATCCACCAGTTTTCCCGAAAAGATGCGGGAGATTGCCATGCCGACAGCCATAAAAGTAAAGAAGAATCCGGTTTGCGTGTTCAATCCTATTTGGCGGGCATACATGGCGACATAGTTGGTTGTCATTCCGTAAGGGATGGAAAGTAACAATAGGCTAAGTCCGGCTGGCAGTCCTTTCATCAAAATAAAACGGTCGAGTGAAATCGGTTCCCGTTTCACAGGAGGTTTATAGGGCGTTTTCACCAGACTGGCACATAGAAAACCCAAAATGCAGGAACCGAATGCGTAACAAAAGATCGTAGCAAAAGAGACTCCCGCATCGTGCAGAAACAGTCCGAACATCGGCCCGATGGACATAGCTGTATTGTTGGTAAGCCCGTAATAGCCTAAACCTTCCCCACGGCGGGAAGATGGCATAATGTCTATCACTACCGTGTTTCCTCCTACTGTAACCATTCCGAAAGAGACGCCATGAATGATTCGGAATATAATAAATAAGGTAAGGGAGCCGGCTATTAAATATCCGCCGAACATCATCATAAAGATGAAGTAAGCAAACAGATAAAGAGGTTTGCGGGCAAACGTGTCGAGCAGATAACCGGAAAATGGACGGATGCAGAGAGCGGCTACCGTATAGCAGGAAAGTACAATACCAATAGTGGAATTTCCAGTTTGGAAGAATTCTGATAAATAGAACGGCAAAACAGGAATCAACAACCAAAAGCCGAAGTAGAGCAGGAAGTTGGCTGCCAAGATGAAACAATAACTGGGAGTAATGAGTCTATCCTTTGCCATAATGAATGTATTTGTTTCACCACAGAGGACGCAGAGGACGCAGAGTCTCACGGAGTTTTTTCTTTCTAATGACTTTCTATGAAAAACGAGTCGTAGTTGATACGGCTGAAATAAAAACTCTGTGTCCTCTGCGTCCTCTGTGGTGAAATCTAAATTTAGTAAGCGCTCTCGAATTCTTTCAGGAAGCGAGTATCATTTTCAGAGAACATACGGAGGTCTTTCACCTGATATTTCAGGTTTGTGATACGCTCGATACCCATACCGAGAGCATAACCGCTGTATATTTTGCTGTCTATACCGTTAGATTCAAGTACGTTCGGGTCTACCATACCGCAACCGAGGATTTCTACCCAGCCGGTGTGTTTACAGAACGGACAACCTTTACCGCCGCAGATATTACAGCTGATGTCCATTTCCGCACTAGGTTCAGTGAACGGGAAGTAAGACGGACGCAGACGAATCTTTGTATCAGCACCGAACATTTCTTTAGCGAAAAGCAACAATACTTGTTTCAAGTCGGTGAACGATACGTTTTTGTCTACATACAACGCTTCTACCTGATGGAAGAAACAGTGTGCGCGATAGCTGATTGCTTCGTTACGATACACACGTCCCGGACAGATGATGCGGATAGGAGGTTGTGAAGTTTCCATTACACGGGTCTGTACGGAAGAAGTATGCGTGCGCAATACTACGTCCGGGTGAGCTTCGATAAAGAAAGTGTCCTGCATATCGCGTGCCGGATGATCTTCGGCAAAGTTCAGTGCCGAGAATACATGCCAGTCATCTTCAATTTCCGGACCTTCGGCGATGCTGAATCCCAGGCGGGCAAAGATATCGATGATTTCGTTCTTTACAATGGTGAGCGGGTGGCGTGTACCAAGTTCCACGGGATAAGCCGTACGCGTCAAATCCAATCCGTCACTATCATTGTCCTGTCTTGCTATCATTTCTTTCAGCGCGTTGATTTTGTCCTGCGCTTTTGTTTTCAGTTCATTCAGTCTCATGCCGACTTCTTTTTTCTGATCGGCAGCTACATTACGGAAATCTGCCATTAAGTCGTTAATGGCTCCCTTCTTACTTAGGTATTTGATGCGGAGAGCTTCGAGTTCTTCGGCATTGGAGGCGTGTAAGGCTTCCACCTCGTTCAGAAGTTGTTCAATCTTAGCTATCATATTTTCGATGTATTGTTATTCAGTTTCTTAGTAAAAACCGTGCAAAGATATAATTTTATCACGAACCATCGAAATAATTTGTATCTTTGTTGCCGATATGTACCGAAAATCCGGCAACTTATGAAAAAGATTGTTTTCTGTCTTCTGCTTTTAACCTTTTCTTTTCGCCTTGCGGCCCAGATTGACTATTTGGAGCCGGTGAAACCAGATCGG
>ENA-OWOA01000304-OWOA01000304.1-gut-metagenome-genome-assembly--contig:-NODE-304-length-12667-cov-5.013106_pt1 | contig 12667 bp, 10 predicted proteins | sample MGYA00248251_ERZ651780 | MGnify/ENA primary metagenome ERZ651780 (study PRJEB26908, sample SAMEA4031714) | gut metagenome | biome: gut; feature: normal infant; material: stool | place: China | collected 2015... | reverse complement strand
GGCTATGCGGGCGGTTTCGCCGGACTGAACGACGAGGGCGTGCTGGCAGACGACCACATGGTCTACGCCGACACGATCCGCGGCACCAGCGGACTGGTCGACCCGTTCTCGAACACCAAACTCAAGTCCGTATGGGACTTCAACACCATGAGCGACATCCTCGGACCGGTCGATGACGGCAACGGCGACAAGGCATACAACACCTATCGCATTTACCGCAAGGCGGCCGCGAACGCTAGTGAGGCCCGCACCTCCGCACAGGACGGCAACAAGATCTTCTCGCAGAAGAACACGGCAGACGATGCGCTGAACACCGGACTCGATCGTTGGGAAGTGAAGCTGTTCGACGTGGTCAACACATACGACAGCGGCGCTGTGCACAGTGGTGCATCCGGCGACGCTGGTACCACATGGGTTGGCATCAAGGATGCCGTGGCCGAATCCAAGGACGGCCAGACGAAGCTCGATGCCTACCAGTCCCCGGCCAAGGCAGTGCTCATGCTTGACGTGCCCGTATCCGACAACAACGGCGGACTCACCCCCGAACCGGACGACGGCCAGGACCCGTGCGGCAAGGACGGTTGCAAGACCGTGGACCTCACCCTGCAGAAAGTGTGGCGCAACGGCCAGCTGGAACGCCCCGACGCCATCGCCCTCGAGGTGACCGCCACGTACACGAATGCGGCGGGCGAACAGGTCAAGGCCGGGAAGCTCGAATGCTTCAAGGACGACTGCGCCACCGAGGAGCGAGCCAACCCGTTCACGGTGACCATGACCGCCAAGGAGAACGGCTCCGCGTGGAGCGACACGTGGCGCACGAAGCTCACCGGCCTGCCGGTCGCCTTCGTCGACAAGGGTTCCGGCCCGAACGGCGAGGACGTGACGCGCTACTACACGTACACCGTCAAGGAGCTCAACATGACCTACGCCTCCGGCGACACGGATGGCAACGCTGAGACGAAGACCCCAGCCGAGGCCGGTTACTCGGTGTCCGTCAAGTACGGAACGGACAAGGACGGCAAGTATGTGGCCACCGTCACGAACTTCTCGCCCCTGCCCGAGACCGGCGGCAACGGCACGCTCCTGTTCGTCATGCTCGGCGTGTTCATGCTCGCCCTCGGCACCGCATGGTACCTGCGCGCCAACCGCATGGAACCGGCCGCGGCCGGGGGAGCGGGCGCGGGAACCGCGCTGCCGGTCGGCCGCAAACGCGGTCGGCACACCCGATAACCAGACTTCCCGCCGTCGCACGGCGGCGGGGCAACCAATGTAACCAACTCGAACTGGCCCCGACCGGGACCGGTGCAGTACAGAGAAAGGAACAGTGATGAAGTCACTGATGAAAAAGGTTTTCGCTGCCGCCGCGGCGATTGCCACCGTATTCGGATTGGCTGCGACGACAGTCGCCACGGCCAATGCGGCGGATGGTGCCACGCTGACGGTCAGCACTGCTGACGCGAAGTTCGTCGGTAAGACCGTGAACGCCTACAAGATGTTCTCCGCTACTGTGGGCGGTGAAGGCGCCAACAAGGCGGTTTCCTACACGTTGACTGATACGTGGAAGCCGTTCTTCATGGACTCCACTGCTTCCGGCCTGAACGGTGCTACTGACGCCAACGTCAACGATAAAGCAAACGAATACGTATCCGAGCTGGCTGGTGATAATTTGGTTGCTTTCGCTACCAAGGCATCGAACTGGGCACAGACTCAGGCCAAAAACATCACGGCTGACAAGACCGCTACGGTATCTGCCGGTGCCACGAACGGCAATTACACTGCGACGTTCACTGGTCTCGACTACGGCTACTACGTGGTCGCTGTGCCGGGTGCGACCTTGGCCAACGCCAGTGGTCAATACGCCACGCTAGTTTCCGTTGATAGCACCAATGTGAATACCAACATTAAGGGCGACCTGCCTACCGTCGACAAGAAGGTACAGGTCAATGGCAATGGTGCGGACACTGCCGACGCGAAGATCGGTGATACTCTGACCTTCACCCTGACTTCCACCATTCCGGACATGTCCGCCTATGACACCTACACCTTCAACTTCAAGGATACGTTGTCTCAGGGCCTCACCTTTGGACAAGTCACTTCCGTTACGGTCGAAGGTGTGACTGATCCACTGACCGTGAACACTGACTACACCGTCACCACTCCTACGGTCTCCGACAATACGCTTACTGTCGCCATGAAGGACTTCAAGGCCAAGCAGCAGGCCAATGCCGGCAAGAAGATTACCGTCACCTACACGGCCACGCTGAACGAGAAGGCTGTTGTGGGCGGTCATGGTAACGTCAACTCCGCAACGATTCAGTACTCCAACAAACCGGGCATCGAGGGCACCGGTGAGTCCGAACCCAGCAAGGTTCGCGTCTTCACTTATGGCTTCACCGTCGATAAGTACACTGGTGACAAGTATGATGATACCGCTACTCGACTTGCTGGTGCTGAGTTCACACTCGCACCTAAGAACGGCGACGCTATGAGCTTCGTGCAAGTCACTGCCGGTAGTGCGACCGAGAACGCTGTATACCGTGTAGCTAAGGATGATGAGACAGGTACCACCACGACTATCACCACTCCTGCAAACGGTAAGGTTGTCTTCCAGGGGCTGAAGAACGGCGAGTACACGCTCACCGAGACCAAAGCGCCGGCCGGCTACAACAAGCTTGCCAGCGCCATCGGTGTGAAGGTCAATGGTTCGAACGACGGCACCGACACTACGAATGCCACCGTCAACATCACCTACAACAACGACAACAATGACACCACTTACGACCAGACCGCATCGAACGGCGTTATCCCGGTCCAGAACAAGTCCGGTGCTATCCTGCCTGGCACTGGTGGCATGGGCACCATCGCCTTCACGGTGATTGGTGTGCTGGTCATCGCGCTCGGCGTTGCCTGGACTCTCAAGCGCAAGAACGCCTGACGAGCATGGCCGTGTTTTGGGCGTGAAGGGCACACACCCGCTACGCCCACAACACGGTTTCCTCGCGAAAAGAACGCTCGATGAAACGACTGCGCAACATCCTGCCCTTACTGGTCATTCTCGGTGGAATGCTCATTCTGTTCTATCCGACGATCAGCAACTTCCTCATTATGCGCAACGCCAGCCGCGCCGTAAATAACTACGACGCCAGCGTTGAAGCATTGAGCCAGGAACAGTACCAGAAGGTGCTGGATGCTGCGCACGCCTATAACGAAAAGCTCGCCCAGAACGATGCAGGAGAGACCGACGCTCTTGCCAGTGCCGTCAATTCCGCATCCACGGACGAGGAATACAACAGTCTGCTCAATATTGACGGCGACGGCATGATGGGATACATCACTGTGCCTAAGCTCAAGGAGACCTTGCCGATTTATCACGGCACTTCCGAGAAAGTGTTGCAATCCGGCATCGGACATCTCGAACAGACCTCACTACCAGTTGGCGGCGCGTCCACTCATGCGGCGCTGTCTGGCCACCGAGGGTTGCCCACGGCAAAACTGTTCACGGACTTGAACCTTATGAAAAAAGGCGACAAGTTCTATATCACAATACTTAAAGACACGTATGCGTATCAGGTCGATAAGATCACTACCGTTCTGCCGACTGATGCCAAACAACTGGCGATTGAGCCCGGCAAGGATTTGGTCACGCTCATTACCTGCACACCGTATGCGGTCAACACGCATCGGCTGCTGGTGCGCGGTCATCGTATTCCATACACACCACAGCAGCAGAATGACGCCAAATCCACATTCCACGTGGACATTCCGCTGCAGTATTTGTTGCCGTCTCTCGCGCTGATTGCCTTGCTTATTGCATGGCATTTGTGGCAGCGGCATGAGCGGCGACGCCGGCAGAGTGGGAGCGCCAAGGTCGCATCCGGTGATTCTAGCTCCACAGCCATCGAGCCGGACGGTGACTTGCCTCCTCAGCCAGCCAATACAAATAACCAATCACATTCATCACGGCGGAAAGGACCGGGCAGACATGTTAGACCTGCATAGCGGAAGCGAGTATGGTGCGGCGCGCATTGCTGCCATGATTGCCGCCGCCGTTACTATCGTCCTCACTGTTCTTGCAGCCTTCGGCTCTATGGTGCCGTATGCGCAAGCTGATTCCTTCGGCACTCTCACCATCAATGCCGTATGGGGCCGAGATACAGCCGCGCCCAAATCACTTGCCGGCGATACTTATGCCATCGTGCGCGTCGCCACTGTCACAACGAACAATGATGGTAGCGTTTCCTCATATAAAACCGTCAGTGATTTTTCCAGTCTCACTGCCGATTGGGAACGCCTGACATCGAGCGAATATCACGATGCCGCCAAGAAGCTGGCTGCATATGCGGCGAAAAACAAGCTATACCAGCATTCCGGCATCACCAATGCAGCTGGCCAGCTCACTTTCCAGAATCTGCCGCTCGGCCTATATCTGGTCTCCCGCACGAACTCGGCGAAAGCCAACAAAGCATACGACTGTGATCCGTTCCTCATCTCGATTCCTGGCAGTGGAGACACATCCGCTGATCTCAACATCACAGTAGAGCCGAAATTTAGCACTGGAACTCCTGTTGTCCCGCCCGAAAATAACCCGAGCGAGGAGCCGGGCAATCCTGGCCTTATCGGTCGTACGGGTGCCGCCGTAGGCAGCATTGCCGCGGCAGCGGGGCTCATGTTACTTGTTGCGTTCATTTTGTTCAGATTGCGCATGAGGCGCCGCATACGGGACGTCAATTCGGCCGGCAAATCCCATACAGATGATTGCACGATGAAGTGAAAAAGTAAGCATGAGCGACGAACGATTCTCTCCGGAACAGGCACAATATCTGGCTTCGCTGCCTGCGGTCATAAGTATTACTGGTTCACGTATCCGATATGCAGAGTGGTTCAAGCGTGAATGCGTTTCGAGTGCTGAAAATGGTGAATCTCCCACTGTGCTGTTCCGCGAAGCGGGGCTCGGTCCTGAGTTGATAGGCGAAAAGCGTATTGAACGGTGCATGCATCGTTGGAGGAAGACAATACGAATAGAAGATCCAGGCACGGTAGACAGAGTGAATCTCCCCGATTCTGAGGTTACTTCCAGTCGCACGAATGAAGGTAACCCTGAAACCGGTAAATGATATGCGTGATTTGATTATCCGTCGACAGGCGCTTTATATCAGACGTTTGGAATTAAAAGTCGATGACCTAAAGATGCAGCTCTCGCAGCAATCCCTATCAAATGATGTGCAATGAGTTGTGCTGGATAAGCTGAGAGCGTCATCACTATTGTCTCTGATTCAGTATGAGATTTGTTTGAAACATTGGTGATTCGTGATTTGCGCGTGTATCTCGAATCGATGGGTGGCACGAATCGAATCGCATATTATCGGGATGAAAAAGGCCTTGAAGTTGATGTGATTCTTGAATTGGTGGATGGTCGCTGGGCTGCGGTGGAGATTAAGCTGAGCGACTTGAAAGTCATGGAGAAAAATGTGGACAAACTACATGCTTTCAAAGAAAAAGTGTGCGGAAATCCTCTATCTCAAGTTCGTGAGCCTGAATTCATGGCATTTATTGTCGGGCGTGGTGATATTGCATACCGGCGTGATGACGGCATTCTGGTGCTGCCGATCGCCACGCTCGGGGCGTAACAAATGAACGTTGCGGCAGGTGGGACAATTGGGGGAATGAATTGAACGAAGGAGACGGTGTGCAAGGAGTGCGGCAGATGCGGGAATCGCAGGAATCGCAAAAAACACGAGAATCGCAGGAGTCGCAGAATCCTCAAGGAACGCAGCCAAAGATTGGCAGAATTCCGGCGCTGATTGCGGCGGTGGCGATTGTGGGAGTGGCCATTGGCGCGGCCGCTGGCCTGCTGACGCTTATGCTGTACGGCGTCGAGCATCTTGCGCTCGGCTATGTTGAGAATTCGCAGGAATCCGGCCCGTTCAACGTTCCTGTGATTCGTCGACTGATTTCCGTGACCGCGGGTGCGGTCATTGCGGCCGTGATTTGGTGGCTGTTGCGTACGCGCAGTACGAAGGTGCCGTCCGTCAAAAAGGCGGTGAATGGCGATATTATGCCGATTTGGCAGACCGTCGTGCATGTGTTGCTGCAGATTTTCATTGTCGGTACGGGCATGTCGATCGGTCGAGAAGTGGCGCCGCGCGAGTTGGGTGCGATGTTCGGTCAGCGGTTCGCACGTTGGGTGCGTCTCGATGCGAAAGACACCCGTATGTTGGTGGCCATTACGGCCGCCGCCGGCCTTGCGGGCGTGTATAACGCGCCGCTTGCGGGCACGTTTTTCGCGGTCGAGATTCTGCTCGCCGACATAACCCTCGAAACGGTGACGCTCGCTTTCGCCTGTTCCGCGCTGGCTTCGTGGGTGGCGTCGCTGGTCAAGGGCACGCACGCGTGCTACCTGATCGGCAAAGCGGACGGCCGGTTCACCCCCGATTACATGGCGTTCGCTCTGGTTGCCGGCATGATTCTCGGCGCTGCCGGCGCACTGTTCCGTCGCGGCTCGCAGTGGGCTGAGAAGTCCAAACCGTCGGGCGCGGGCATTCTGTGGATGTTGCCGCTCGCCGGCCTGCTGACTGGCGTGGTGGCGATTTGGGTGCCGCAGGTTATGGGCAATGGCCGTGCCACCGCGCAGTTGAGTTTCTCGTCCAAGGCCGATTTGGCGGTGGTGCCGATTTTGCTGGTTTCGTTCCTGGCGAAGGCGATTGTCACATTGCTGACGATCCGTTCCGGCGCTTCCGGCGGTGTGCTGCAGCCGGGTATTGCGCTCGGCGCTTCGGGGGGTGCTGTGCTGGGTGTTCTGTGGATGCAGGTGTTTCACACGAATTCGATTGGCATGTACGCTCTGCTGGGTGCGTGCGCATTGCTCGCAGCTTCCCAACAGGCTCCGCTTATGGCGATTTGCTTGGTGATGGAACTTGCGGATGCTCCGATCAATCTGTTTGTGCCCATTGGATTCGCGGTTGCGGTGAGTGCGTTCACCGCATCGCGTTTAGGGGAGCCGCTTGCCGCTTTGCGCCTATCGAAAAGTGCGGAAAAGAAGGTAATTAAGGCGAATGCGCGTTGAAGGGTGTGTTAGGCGGTAAACTAGGGGGTCGGCGTATAGATGGTCGATGCTGAGCGCCCGATGATGAAGAAGGACGTATGACGAAAGACAACAATTTCAGGCTGGAATTTCCGACGGATACCGAGGTGATGGGGGCTGACATGTCCGAACCGCCGAAGCCTCCGACGGTCGCTTCGCAAGAAAGCGATGTGAACGGTGTAAGCGATTTCAGTGTTTTCGAGGATTACGGCGATTACAGCAATGAAATTCCGGTACCACCGAAGAATACCGGCAAAATCGTCGCTATCGTGATTGCGGCTATCGTCGTGATTGCTTTGATTGGCGGTATTGCATGTTGGATGCTTTCGAATAATTCCAAGAAATCAGCCATTACCAGCGCAGCCGCGCAATGCAAGGATTCCACAAGCCAGCTGCAAAGTGCCAATAACACGCTTTCCGACGCTTTGGAAATCGGAAAAACCGGCGCGAAGGTCACTGCCGATCAAGTCGCCGACGCCAGCACCGTCACTAAGCTCAATGCGGCCATATCTAACGCGAAGGAAGCGAAAATCCTGTCGTGCGACACGTCGCAGGGCATCAGCAAGCTGAAGAAATCCGCGAAAGCCATGGCATCCGAGGCACGGAGCATGAACGACAAGGCCGAAAAGATTACAAATGCGGCCGAAGCCGTCGACACTTCCAAAGTGCTGGCCACGCAGAATCGTCTGAAGGGCCAGCTCAATGACGCGATCGAGCAGGCGCAGTCCGTGCTCGACAATTCCGACGGCATGGTGGCCGATGACAGCGTGCGCGTGGCATTGCAGCAGGCGATTGACTCGGCCAGAAACCTTGCCAATGGCACCAATCTCAAGGAAAACGACGTGACGGCCGCCGTTGACGCGCTGAATGCCGCCAAAGACGCCGTTCAGCAGGCGATGGACCAATACCAGGAGGCGTCGTCGACTCCCAACACCGTGACGAACAACACCAATATCGGCATTAACGGGGGCTCTAACGGTGGTGCTGCGAATAGTCCGGACAATACGGCTGGAGGTGCTGCGGCGGGCGGCGCGGCTGGCGGGTCGGCTGGAGGTGCGGCGAATGCCGGCGATGCTGGTGGCGACGCATCGGCAGGCGGTGATGCCGGTGATGCGTCTGACGGCGATGCCGCTGCGCAGAATCTTGAAAACTAGCGGAGCCGCCTTAAGCCTTATGGCCAGTCCTACATGGCCATAAGGCCGGTTTTCCGCGGAATAAGCGCGGTCAGCACAAACCAGTGGTCTTCGGTGCGAATCGTCACTTCGCCGCCATACTGCTGCGCGATATGACGAATCGACTTCACGCCGAAACCATGCCGATGCTGATCGTCGCGCTTGGTGGTGCGCAGATTGCCTTCCGCATCCTTCTTCAATCGGGAATCGTAATAATTCTCAACCCGGATAACAATAAAGCGATTCTGCTCGTATAACGCAAGTTTGATCAGACGCTGCTCACGTTTCGGCAATTTCGACGTCGCTTCGATCGCATTGTCAAGCGCGTTGCCGAACAATGATGCGATATCCATCGACGACATGCCGCTTAGCAGCGAGCCGTCCGCGACCGCCGTGAACGTAATGCCTCGATCGGCGCACGTGCGCTCTTTCGTGGTCAAAATAACGTCAAGCACGGGATTGCCGGTATGCTGCTGCGCGCTATAGCGCTGCACCGATTGCTCCAGCTGCTCGAAGCCGGCCGCGGCATGCTTCGGATCGACTTCGGCACGCAACGCCGCAAGCTGATGCTTCAGATCGTGCGCAAGACGGCCTAGCGATTCGATATTTTCCTTCGATTGCAGGTATTCCTGATGCTGGCTTTCCAGCTGCGCGTTGATCGACGCGAGTTCCGTATTCGCCTCAATACGGCGCGCCTGCTCCTGCTGCGCATATAGGATCGCGAAACCGCAGAAATCGACCAGCGTGCGAATGTAGAAGATTTCCTGGCCGACCGAACCGGAAAACGGCGTATTCGTCGACACGAAACTCAAATTGCTCATGGCGAACGTGACGATCATAATGGCCATCGTCGCAATCGCGGCGGAAGCGGTCGGCAAGGTAGGTGTGGCCTGGCTGAAATTGCCGCGTTCAACCATCCAAGCTAGACCGAAGCACAGCGCATACGTAACGACAAGCAGCGCGATCGCGCGCCAATCGTAATCGGCGAATCCGTCGCGCACGCCAATGAACGTAACGATCTGCCAATGTAGTGACGCCACCAATTCGGCCAACACGAACGCGCGCGCCGTAATGTACAGGCCCTCGCGCTTGCCGGTGCCCGCGCCGAGCAGAATCGTCGCATACATGCAGGCGAAGGCGAGCAGCATACCGATGATCCAGAACCAGATCGGCATACTGCCGTCGAAATACTGCACCGCGACCAGCGATGCCAATCCGGCCGCACTGACGATGATCGACCGTCGGAGCGGCACGCGACGATACAACACCGCGATATACACCATGCACGCGGCCCATTCGCAGATCGCCGTATAAGAACGGGGGATGTCGGGCAGAGCGTTGGTGATTGGCGTCATCGGCGGCACCGAAAGCACGGTCACCAAAACGGAAGGTATGGAAGGGGAGCCTCCTGCCAGTCCTCCTGCCAATCCGGCCAGCGCATTCGGCAATATCACGCTGGTCACCTGCCACCTCCTATATAGTCGGTCAACGCGGCGAGGAACGCCTTCTTGCGTGGTCGGCTTACGCGCAACTGTTCGCCGTTCGACATCACGCAATCCTGGTCGGCGACGCCCGTCACATGCTTGAGATTCACCAGATAGCAGGAATTCGAGCGGAAGAAATGGTGGTCGGCGAGTTTCGCTTCCATGTCTTTGAGCGTGCCATTGATCGACAGTTTGCCTTCCAACGTGTGGATGACGATGGTATGCCGGATCGATTCGAGATACAGAATATCGGCAAGATTCAGCCGCATCTGCCCGTTGCTGGTTTCGATAAGCATGGAATCGTCGCCATTGCGCCTCACCATGTCGATCGACTTCTTGAGTTCCTGTGAAAACGCGAACCACGGCAGGGGTTTGAGCAGATACGACAATGCGCGCACCTCGTACCCGCTGATCGCATACTGCGGTGCGGCGGTGATGAACACGATCACGACCTTGTCGTCGCGCTCGCGAATGCGTCTCGCGGCGGCCATGCCGTCCATTTCGCTCATTTCGATGTCGAGCAGTAAAATATCGTAAACAGGGGTATATTTCTCTACGATTCTCGCGCCGTCGTCGAATACGGAAACGGTGAATTGTTCGTCATTTTCCTGCTGATATCGGTTGAGATAGTCAAGTACCAGCTGGCAGCTTGCGGGATCATCCTCGACCACGCCGATTCTAATATTGCGCACTGCAACCTCCCTGTTCTGTCTTTCGCTCCGCACCATTGTCTTGCATGATGGCGATAAAGGCGTGTATTTACTACGCCGTTAACCCCCTTTTGCCAGCGTAGGTAAACAGCGCGACTCGCGACACGCATTGACAGTTTTAGCGTTGTATGTATCATGGAACGTGGCTCAACGAAGAGAACCTTCGCCAAACCAAAGAAATAAATTAACGCTTTGAATTGTGGCTTTGTCGAAGTCGTAAGCCGCAAGGCGAGGCACCGAAAAGAAATCCCTTTACAACGGATCGTGAGGCACGTACCTGCCTCTGAAAGGATGACAAATCATGGCAGAAGTCGTATTCGACCATGTTACTCGTATCTACCCGGGCAACGATAAGCCGTCGGTGGATGATTTGAATATGGACATCAAGGACGGCGAGTTCTTGGTGCTGGTTGGCCCGTCTGGCTGCGGCAAGTCCACTACTCTGCGTATGCTCGCTGGCCTTGAAGAGGTCAACAAGGGCCGCATCCTCATCGGTGGTAAGGACGTCACCACGATGCAGCCGAAGGACCGCGACATCGCAATGGTGTTCCAGAACTACGCTCTGTACCCGCACATGACCGTCGCCGACAACATGGGCTTCGCCCTGAAGATCGCCGGCACTCCGAAGGAAGAGATCCGCAAGCGCGTCGAGAAGGCCGCTGAGATCCTCGACCTGACCGAGTACCTCGATCGTAAGCCGAAGGCTCTGTCCGGTGGTCAGCGTCAGCGCGTGGCCATGGGCCGTGCAATCGTCCGTGAGCCGAAGGTCTTCCTCATGGATGAGCCTCTGTCCAACCTCGACGCCAAGCTCCGCGTGCAGACCCGTACCCAGATCGCCGCTCTGCAGCGTCAGCTGGGTGTCACCACCCTGTACGTGACCCACGATCAGACCGAAGCTCTGACCATGGGCGACCGCATCGCCGTCATCAAGCTCGGCGTCCTGCAGCAGGTCGGCGCTCCGACCGAGCTGTACGATCGCCCGGCCAACGTCTTCGTCGCTGGCTTCATCGGCTCCCCGTCGATGAACATCAACACCCACCCGGTGGTCAACGGCAAGGCAAAGATCGGCGAAGACACCGTGGATCTGCCGGCCGAGGCCGTCAACAAGCTCACCGCTGAAGACAACAACCAGATCGTCGTCGGCTTCCGTCCGGAAGACGCTTCCCTGGCCGCCCCGGATGACGCCAACGCCTTCTCCCTCAAGGTCATGAACGTTGAGGATCTGGGCTCCGATGGCTACATCTACGGCAACATCATCACCGATGGCTCCGCTGCCGAGGCGTCCACGATGATGTCCGACCAGAACAAGCTCACCACGATTCGTGTGAACCCGCGTGCGCTGCCGAAGATCGGCCAGACCGTCAAGATCAAGATCGACCCCTCCAAGATGCACCTGTTCGCTCCGTCGACCGAGCTGCGTCTGAACTAGTAGAGGAACTAGCAGATACTTGGTATGACTCCGGTCATGCCAACCATTAAACGAGGCGATTCTCTTCCTCTCTTATGGCCTCGTTGGAAAAGCCCCGCGTAGTTGCGGGGCTTTTCTTTTTGCCCAGAAAGACATACGCTAACCGGCCCCCGCAAATGAGCGTTTTTTTGTTCTTTTGTCCCCGTTGTCTATTTAGAAGTGCGACATCCTTGTTTGTCTTGCAAGTTTAGCAGCTCGTCGGCGAATGCCTCGGCGGGCGTGAGGTGGCCGAGCATGCGCATGGGCCGGTTGTCGGTCTCGTCGACGATCTCCTGGAGCCCTCTTGCCATACCGGGTTCGATGATCGTGCGTTTGGGCAGGCAACGGCGGATGATGCCGCTGACCGGCGGCGGCGACCAGCCTCTACCCGGCCATTCGTCCACCCGCGCCCACAGGCGGCCGAATGACAGGCGGTATGGCTTGCGCGGCTTCGCCCTGCGCCGGTCGGCCTTGCGCTGCGCGGGGCCGGCGATGTAGTAGCGGCCCGTCCACGGGCCCGTCTTCAGACGCTTCGGCCGGTACGGCCGGTAGGACTCGCTCTCGTCGGACGGGAACCCACGTGTTGCGTTTGATCTCCCTGCTGATGCCGGACGGGCCGCGTCCCAGCAAACGGGCCATCTTCCTGACGCTCGTGCCGTTGCCGACCTCGATCTGGATGACCTGGCGTTCCTCTTCCGACAGGTGCGAATACACTTCCCCCATAGGTGCAACATCCCTTCGGACTGGTTATCCGGACAATCTCCAATCTAACG
>ENA-OWOA01000301-OWOA01000301.1-gut-metagenome-genome-assembly--contig:-NODE-301-length-12754-cov-5.850043_pt1 | contig 12754 bp, 10 predicted proteins | sample MGYA00248251_ERZ651780 | MGnify/ENA primary metagenome ERZ651780 (study PRJEB26908, sample SAMEA4031714) | gut metagenome | biome: gut; feature: normal infant; material: stool | place: China | collected 2015... | reverse complement strand
AGGACATTGAGATTTATTACAGCTTTGTCGGCAAGATTGACTTGCCCGAAGCCTAACGCCCGACCTATCCGACACAATGGCCAAGTGCCGGATAGGAACGGCAAAATTTTTTACACTTCTATTACTTCTTTATCACACATAAGCAAAGAGCCAGGGCATGAAGCAGCTCATGGCCGGTGCTGGTGTAGCCGTGGTAGGCATGGTCCTTGTACCTCTGCTCTCCGGGCTTTTCTCTGTCTAAGCGTCTCCGTATGAAATCCTTGCCGCTCCCGCAGTTTTGCGGGGGCGGCGGAAAGGAGGTTGACACCGTATGGATTTCTTACTTGAAGCCCTGACAAATTGGCTGAAAGAAATGCTGGTGGGCGGTATTATGAGCAACCTTTCGGGGATGTTTGACAGCGTAAACCAACAGGTCGCGGATATATCCGTACAGGTAGGCCAGACCCCACAGGGATGGAATGGCAGTATTTTCAGCATGATTGAGAATCTGTCCAACTCCATCATGGTGCCGATTGCAGGCGTGATCCTGGCTATCGTGATGACCGTAGACCTGATCCAGATGATCGCAGACAAGAACAACCTGCATGATGTGGACACCTGGATGATTTTCAAGTGGGTGTTCAAATCAGCCGCTGCCATCCTCATTGTCACAAATACATGGAATATCGTGATGGGCGTCTTTGATATGGCGCAGAGCGTAGTGGCGCAGGCGGCAGGGGTTATCAATTCGGATGCGTCCATTGACATTTCCTCAGTTATGACCGATCTGGAACCGAGGCTGATGGAAATGGATCTGGGACCGCTGTTCGGACTGTGGTTCCAATCCCTCTTTATTGGCATTACTATGTGGGCGTTATATATCTGTATCTTTATCGTTATTTATGGCCGTATGATCGAAATCTACCTTGTGACTTCGGTGGCTCCCGTTCCAATGGCTGCAATGATGGGTAAAGAATGGGGCGGTATGGGCCAGAATTACCTCCGATCCCTGCTGGCGCTAGGCTTTCAGGCGTTTCTCATTATCGTCTGCGTGGCAATTTATGCTGTGCTGGTGCAGAACATCGCTCTGGAAGATGACATCATCATGGCAATCTGGAGCTGCGTGGGCTACACCGTACTGCTGTGCTTTACGCTGTTCAAAACCGGCAGTCTCGCAAAATCAGTCTTTCAGGCGCATTAAAACGGAAGGAGGTTTCCACATTGGCTTATGTACCCGTACCCAAAGATTTAACCAAAGTCAAAACCAAGGTCATGTTCAATCTGACCCGAAGGCAGTTGGTCTGCTTTACCGCCGGGGCGCTTGTAGGCGTACCGCTGTTCTTTTGGCTCCGTGAGCCTGCGGGAAACAGCATGGCCGCCATGTGTATGATGCTGGTCATGATGCCCTTCTTCCTGCTGGCAATGTATGAAAAGCATGGACAGCCCCTGGAAAAGATCGTGGGCAACATTCTCAAAGTAGCTGTGATCCGTCCCAAGCAGCGTCCCTACCAGACCAATAACTTTTATGCCGTATTAAAGCGGCAGGAAATGCTCGATAAGGAGGTGTATGACATTGTTCACCGCAATAAAAAAATGGCTGCATCGGATGTTCGGGAAAACCGAGGAAAAAACTGTGCAGCCGGTAAAGACAAAGAAAAAGCTGTCCCGCGCCGATAAGAAGCAGATCGAAGCGGCCATTGCCCGCGCCAACCGCACGGACAAAAAAGGAAAATCGGCACAGGACAGTATCCCCTATGAACGAATGTGGCCGGACGGGATCTGCCGCGTATCGGACAGCCACTACACAAAGACCATTCAGTTTCAGGACATCAACTATCAGCTCTCCCAAAACGAAGATAAGACGGCAATTTTTGAGGGTTGGTGTGATTTCCTCAATTATTTTGACAGCTCGATTCATTTCCAGCTGTCTTTTTTGAACCTTGCGGCATCGGAGGAGACCTTTGCTAACTCCATTTCCATCCCGCCCCAGAGGGATGCCTTTGACAGTATCCGCGAGGAATATACCACAATGCTGCAAAATCAGCTGGCCAGAGGTAACAACGGCCTCATCAAGACCAAATACCTGACCTTTGGTATCGACGCAGACAGCATCAAAGCCGCCAAGCCCCGTCTGGAGCGTATTGAGACCGATATACTTAATAACTTCAAGCGTCTTGGTGTAGCTGCCAGAACGCTGGACGGTAAAGAAAGGCTTTCTCAGCTTCATGCGGTATTCCACATGGATGAACAGCTCCCGTTTCAGTTTGAATGGGACTGGCTGGCTCCTTCCGGTCTGTCCACAAAGGATTTTATTGCACCAAGTTCCTTTGAGTTCCGCACCGGCAAGCAGTTCCGTATGGGCAAGAAATACGGGGCTGTTTCTTTTTTGCAGATTCTCGCACCGGAGCTGAATGACCGTCTGCTGGCTGATTTTCTGGATATGGAAAGCTCGCTCATTGTGAGTATGCACATTCAGTCGGTGGATCAGGTGAAAGCCATCAAAACGGTAAAGCGCAAGATTACCGACCTGGACCGCAGTAAGATCGAGGAACAGAAAAAAGCAGTCCGTGCCGGATACGACATGGACATCATTCCATCTGACCTTGCTACCTACGGCAGTGAAGCGAAAAAACTCTTGCAGGATTTGCAGAGCCGCAACGAGAGAATGTTCCTTTTGACCTTTCTGGTGCTGAACACAGCGGACAATCCCCGTCAGCTTGGCAACAACATTTTCCAGGCAGGCTCCATTGCCCAGAAGTATAACTGTCAGCTGACCAGGCTGGACTTCCAGCAGGAAGAAGGGCTGATGAGCTGTCTGCCCCTGGGACTCAATCAGATCGAGATCCAGCGAGGGCTGACCACCAGTTCTACGGCTATCTTTGTACCGTTCACCACACAAGAATTATTCCAGAACGGCAAGGAGGCGCTGTACTACGGCATCAACGCCCTGTCCAACAACCTCATCATGGTGGACAGAAAGCTGCTGAAAAACCCCAACGGCTTGATTTTGGGTACGCCGGGTTCCGGTAAGTCCTTCAGCGCAAAACGAGAAATTGCCAACTGCTTTTTGCTTACCAGTGATGATGTTATCATCTGTGACCCGGAAGCAGAGTACGCACCTCTGGTGGAGCGTCTGCATGGGCAGGTCATCAAGATCTCGCCTACCTCAACCAACTACATCAATCCGATGGATCTGAACCTGGACTATTCGGATGATGAAAGCCCGCTGTCCCTCAAGTCTGACTTTATCCTCAGCTTGTGTGAGCTGATCGTGGGCGGTAAGGACGGATTGCAGCCGGTGCAGAAAACCATCATCGACCGTTGTGTGCGTCTGGTCTATCAGACCTACCTCAATGACCCGCGCCCGGAGAATATGCCCATACTGGAGGACCTATATAACCTGCTCCGTTCACAGGAGGAAAAGGAAGCCCAGTATATCGCCACGGCCCTTGAAATCTATGTAACCGGCTCCCTCAATGTGTTCAATCACCAGAGCAATGTGGACATCAATAACCGCATTGTCTGCTATGACATTAAGGAGCTGGGCAAGCAGCTCAAGAAAATCGGTATGTTGGTGGTCCAGGATCAGGTGTGGAACCGCGTTACCATCAACCGCGCTGCCCACAAGTCCACCCGTTACTACATCGACGAGATGCACCTGCTTTTGAAGGAGGAGCAGACCGCCGCTTATACGGTGGAAATCTGGAAGCGATTCCGCAAATGGGGCGGTATTCCGACAGGTATCACCCAGAATGTCAAAGACCTTTTGAGCAGCCGCGAGGTGGAGAACATCTTTGAAAACTCCGACTTCGTGTATATGCTCAACCAGGCAGGCGGAGACCGTCAGATTCTCGCCAAGCAGCTGGGCATTTCCACGCACCAGCTTAGCTATGTGACCCACTCCGGTGAGGGCGAGGGCCTGCTGTTCTATGGCTCCACCATCCTGCCCTTCGTTGACCACTTCCCGAAGAATACTGAGCTTTACCGCATTATGACCACCAAACCCCAGGAACTGAAAAAGGAGGATGAATAACTATGAAACAGAATATTTGCGAACTTGATACCATGATTTTTTTCCGTGAGGCATTGGAGGCTCACGAATTCATGTTGCTTCCGGTAATGGCCTCCGCTGTTGTTGAGTGTCGTACCGCTGACAAAGAACTCAAAACCTTGAATGAGGATGGCGAAATTGGTCTTGCCCGTCTCTTTTCGATTTGGGCGAATATGATGTGTGCCCCTGGTGCAGCAACCATTGTAGGGTGCAGACCTATCACAATGCTCTCTGAGATTCTGGCGCAAGTCCATGCGTATCTCACCGTGCATCCGCTATATGATCCGGAAGGTTTGGCCCTCTATGTGGAGCTGCACCACATGATGGATGCTATCCTAATGGGTGATTGGTTTGAATAAAGAGCCGCGCTTGCGCTTTACTGATGAGGAACGGGCTGACCCTGCACTGGAAAAGCCGATCCGCAAAACGGAGAAAGCTACGGCCAGAGCAGATAAGGCGCAGGCCAATATTCCAAAGAATAAAGTCAGACAGACGGTCATTGACCCGGACACCGGGAAAAAGACCTCGAAGCTGACCTTTGAGGACAAGAAAAAACCACCTTCCAAACTTTCTCAAGGGGTTAAGGAAGCTCCCGTCCATCTGGTCGCGGGCAAGTTTCACAAAGAGATCCGGGAAACAGAACAGGACAATGTGGGCGTGGAAAGCGCCCACAAGTCCGAGGAGGCGGTGGAGACCGGCGCTTATCTGGTGCGGGAGGGCTATCGCAGCCACAAGCTGAAGCCGTACCGCAAAGCAGCACAGGCAGAGCGCCAACTGGAAAAGGCAAATGTAAATGTTCTGTACCAGAAATCTTTGCAGGAAAATCCCCAGTTTGCCAGCAATCCGCTTTCCCGCTGGCAGCAAAAGCAGGCCATTAAAAAGCAGTATGCCGCCGCCAAACACGCCGGTCAGACTGCCGGAAATACCGCCCAGGCTGCGTCCAAAACCGGAAAAGCCGCAAGGACGGTAAAAGAAAAGGCACAGCAGGCAGGGGCATTCGTCATGCGCCACAAGAAGGGCTTCCTGATCGCAGGGGTTTTGTTCCTCATCGCCTGTATGCTGATGAATACCATGTCCTCTTGTTCCATGATGGCGCAGAGCATCGGTTCCGTTCTCTCCGGCACCACCTATCCGTCAGATGACCCGGAAATGCTGGCGGTGGAGGCAGATTATGCAGCCAAAGAAGCCCAGTTGCAGGAGGAAATCGACAACATCGAAAGCAGTCACCCAGGGTATGACGAGTATCGCTATGACCTTGGCATGATCGGCCATGACCCTCATGAGCTGGCGGCATTTCTCTCTGCTGTCTTGCAGGGCTATACCCGGCAAAGCGCCCAGGCAGAGCTGGCGCGTGTGTTTGCAGCACAGTATCAGCTGACGCTTACTGAGGAAGTGGAGATTCGCTACCGCACGGAGACCTCCACCAACCCGGAGACCGGCGAGACCACCTCAGAAGAAGTCCCCTATGAGTATTACATTTTGAATGTGAAACTCGCCAGCAAGCCCATTTCCGCTGTGGTGTCGGAGCTTCTGACCCCGGAGCAGATGAAAATGTATCAGGTTTACCGGCAGACCATGGGCAATAAGCCGCTGTTGTTTGGCGGCGGCTCCCCTGATACCAGCGGCTCGGAAGATCTGTCCGGTGTGCAGTTCATTAACGGTACCCGCCCCGGCAATCCTCAGCTGGTGGAACTGGCCAAGCGTCAGGTGGGCAATGTGGGCGGTTATCCCTACTGGAGCTGGTACGGCTTTGACTCCCGTGTGGAATGGTGCGCCTGCTTCGTATCCTGGTGCTATAACCAGGCAGGAAAAAGTGAACCACGCTTTGCAGGCTGTGAGTGGCAGGGCGTTCCGTGGTTCCAGTCCCATGGACAATGGGGTGCAAGAGGCTATAACAATCTGGCTCCCGGAGATGCAATTTTCTTTGACTGGGATTTGGATGGGACAGCAGACCATGTAGGTATCGTGATCGGTACGGATGGCAGCCGTGTTTATACCGTGGAGGGAAATTCCGGCGATGCCTGCAAGATCAAAAGTTATGACCTGAATTATCAAAGCATTAAGGGCTACGGCCTGATGAACTGGTAACAGAGATTTTTAAGAAGGAGTGATAGACGATGGCAAAGAACAAAATTGAGCGCATTGACCAGGAGATTACAAAGGTCCGCGAGAAGATCGCAGAGTATCAGGAAAAGCTCAAGGCGCTGGAAGCACAGAAAACCGAGGCAGAAAATCTGGAGATCGTCCAGATGGTGCGCGCCCTGCGTATGACCCCGACCCAGTTGAGCGCCATGCTGTCCGGTGGCACAGTTCCCGGCAGTTTGGCTGATGACAATAATGAACAGGAGGAAAACAGCTATGAGGAATAAACGATTGCTCCGAACACTTTCCGCCCTTTGCCTGACGCTGGTTCTGGCATCGGGCTTTACCGTTCCCGCTTTTGCCCAGGGCGCAGCGCCGCCCCCGGCAGAGGATACCACCAATGACAGCAATGTGGTGGTGGAAGAAACGGAAAAAGCACCTCCGCTGACCCCGGATGGCAACGCCGCTCTGGTGGATGATTTTGGTGGCAACAAGCAGCTCATTACTGTTACCACCAAGGCAGGCAACTATTTTTATATCCTGATCGACAGGGCCAACGAGGATAAAAAGACTGCTGTTCACTTTCTGAACCAGGTGGATGAAGCGGACCTGATGGCGCTGATGGAAGATGGAAATGCCAAAGAGGAGCCGCCTGCGGTGTGCAGCTGCACGACAAAATGTGAAGCAGGGGCAGTCAATACGGCTTGCCCAGTCTGCGCAACTGATAAGAGTAAATGTACGGGCAAAGCACCGGAACCTCCGGCAGAAACACCAGAGCCGGAAAAAGAGACGCCTGCCGGACTAAACCCGGCTGCGCTGATCCTGCTGCTGGCTCTGCTTGGTGGAGGTGGTGTATTTGCCTACTTGAAGCTCGTTAAGAACAAGCCTAAGACCAAGGGCAATGACAGTCTGGACGATTATGATTATGGCGAGGAAGATTCCGAGGAATGGGAAACCGAGGATGAGGAGTCGGACGAGCCGGATGCTGACGGGGGCAGCGCAGAAGAAGATGACGAGGACAGCGTGAAATGACCCGTTTCACAGACAGTCCCTATGAACGCATGATGACACGCAGGCCGGAGGGCGGGAAGGAAACTTCCCGTCCTCCCTCTTTGCCCCAAAGCCACCCCTGTTATGGCTGCGGAAATTATGGAAGCCCCTGCGTAGGTGTCTGCCACCGTGAGATGGAACGATGGCTCAAAGAAAGGAAACGAAAAAAATGAGTGTTCTGATTATATTTATCAAGCTGATTGCTGTTTTTGACCTGCTGGTGATCGCCGTGTATTTTGGCGGCGACATTCTTTCTACCATGTTAAACAAACTTCGGAGAAAAGCAAAACAGGAAGATTCCTTTGACTTTTCTCAGGATGCCGTGATGGTTTCATTATCCATAGATTCTGTCCGTCAGCTTTATTCCGGTGACGCGGCAGATTTTGTGGAAGATAAGATTCTGCCAAATGCGGAGAAAACGATGGCTGTTTTGACGGACCAGGAACAGGCAGCAGCCCGTCTGCTCTTATCTGCCCTGATCGGTTTTCTTGCAGCAGAAGCTCCTATGGATGAACAGAGCTTTCCTATGGTAATGGAACTTCTGAACTGTATGGAGGGTGAAAAAGAGGATGGTTGTCAGGATGCAGTAGAAAGTTTGCTTGAAGATGCTGTCCGCAATACCCACCGCCATGAAGAATATTACAGCAATTATCAACGCTACCAGCTGATGCAGGTGGATAAAACTCGTGTCATTTTGGCTTGCCGCATCATCATCAATGACCTGCTGGGGAAACTGTACCGCTATGACTACCGGTTTGGTTATAACCTGCTTCTGGATGAGGAAAACAGCATTGAGAAAAAACTGCACACGCCTGTGCGGGAAGAATGGGAGGTTGAAGAATATGAAGCTGGTGATTGCTGAAAAACCATCAGTTGCCCAGAGTTTGGCGGCGGTGATCGGTGCAACTGCCCGTAAGGACGGGTATCTGGAGGGCAACGGCTGGCGTGTCAGCTGGTGTGTGGGCCATCTGGCCGGTCTTGCGGACGCAGACAGCTATGACCCCAAGTACGCCAAGTGGCGATATGATGACCTGCCTATTCTGCCGGAGCATTGGCAGATGGTGGTGGGAAAGGATAAGAAAAAGCAGTTTGATATTCTCAAAAAGCTGATGAACGCCCCGGATGTGACGGAGGTAGTAAATGCCTGCGATGCCGGACGCGAGGGCGAGCTGATCTTCCGCAGCGTCTATGAGCTGGCAGGCTGCCAAAAGCCGATGAAAAGGCTCTGGATTTCTTCGATGGAGGACTCCGCCATAAGGGAGGGCTTTGCAAACCTGCGCCCAGGTGTAGATTATGATGGACTTCGGGATGCTGCTCTCTGCCGTGCCAAGGCCGACTGGCTGGTGGGGATCAATGCCACAAGGCTTTTTTCCGTGCTGTACCACCGCACCCTCAACATCGGGCGCGTGATGTCCCCAACGCTGGCACTCATTGTCCAGCGAGAAGCTGAGATCGACACCTTTAAGCCGGTTCCCTTTTATACCGTGGCGCTGGAGCTGCCCGGTCTTACCGTATCCGGGGAGCGCATGGCGGATAAGGTTGCTGCTGAGCAGCTGAAAGAAGCCTGTCAGGGTGCAAATGTCACAATCAAAAAGGTGGAGTGCAAGGAAAAGTCCGAAAAGCCGCCTGCCCTCTATGACCTGACTACCCTGCAAAGAGATGCCAACCGCCTGCTTGGATTTACAGCCCAGCAGACCCTGGACTATCTGCAAAGCCTGTATGAAAAGAAGCTCTGCACCTATCCCCGTACTGACAGCCGCTATCTGACCGGTGATATGGCAGACAGCCTGCCGGTGCTGGTGAATCTGGTTGCCAATGCTATGCCGTTTCGCAAAGGGATCGCCATTACCTGTGATCCGCAGACGGTCATCAACGATAAGAAAGTAACCGACCACCACGCAGTAATCCCTACCAGAAATCTCAAGGATGCAGACCTTTCTGCCCTTCCTGCGGGAGAAAAAGCGGTGCTGGAGCTGGTGGCCCTGCGTCTGCTGTGCGCCGTAGCCCAGCCCCATATCTATTCGGAAACCGTTGTGATTGCAGCGTGTGCCGATGGGGAGTTTACCACAAAAGGAAAAACAGTGAAGCACCCCGGATGGAAAGCACTGGAGGACGCTTACCGTGCCAAAATGAAGGATGCAGAGCCGAAAAAAGAGGGCGCAGAGAAAGCCCTGCCGGAGCTGACCGAAGGACAGACCCTTTCGGTTGCTGCTGCAATCGTCAAAGAAGGCAAAAGCAGTCCGCCTCAGCACTTTACGGAGGACACCCTATTGTCCGCAATGGAGACTGCCGGGAAAGATGATATGCCAGAGGATGCTGAGAGAAAAGGTCTGGGGACACCGGCCACCCGTGCCGGTATTTTGGAAAAGCTGGTATCTGCCGGTTTTCTGGAACGAAAAAAGAGCAGGAAAACGGTGCAGCTTCTCCCTTCCCACGATGCAGTCTCCCTGATCACAGTCTTGCCGGAACAGCTGCAATCGCCGCTTCTGACTGCCGAGTGGGAGTACCGCCTGGGCGAGATCGAGCGCGGGCAGCTTGCTCCAGAGGAGTTTCTGGACGGGATCAGCACCATGCTGAAAGATCTGGTGGGGACTTATCAGGTCATCAAGGGAACTGAGTACCTGTTCACTCCGCCCCGTGAGGTGGTGGGCAAATGCCCTCGCTGCGGCGGTGAAGTTGCAGAACTGCAAAAAGGCTTCTTCTGTCAGAATGATTCTTGCAAATTTGCAATCTGGAAAAACAACAAATGGTGGGCTGCCAAGAAAAAACAGCCGACCAAGGCTGTGGTGTCTGCGCTGCTGAACGATGGCCGTGTCCGTGTGACGGGGTTATATTCGGAGAAAACCGGCAAGACCTACGATGCCACTGTGGTTTTGGAGGACGATGGACAGTATGCCAATTTCAAGCTGGAATTTGACCAGCGGAAAGGAGGCAGCCGATGAAGCTCTCTTTAGTGGAACGGGAAACCATTCTCCTCTATAACCAGGCAGAACCAATGGCTGAGGTCTACACCCACGATCCCCATCTGATGGAGAAGCTGGAACTGCTGGCAAAAAAGCACCCCGACCAGATCACCCGAAAGGACGCCCATAACTTTACCGTCCCCAAGCGGTGTGTATCAGTCAGGGAGCCATACAGCGCAGAACGCCGCAAAGCTGCCAGTGAGCGTGCGAAAGCCGCCGGATACCAGCCCCCTGTGAAAAAGTCCGGCAGTTAAAGGCACATGGCAGAGAATGTATTTGAAGCAGTCAAGCAGTCGGTCAGCACCAGAGAAGCGGCAGAGTTTTATGGGATAAAAGTCAGGCGAAATGGCATGGCCTGCTGTCCTTTTCACGATGATAAGAACCCCAGCATGAAGGTAGACCAGCGGTTCCACTGCTTTGGCTGCGGTGAAGATGGGGATGTGATCGACTTTACCGCAAAGCTCTTTGACCTCTCCCCAAAAGAAGCGGCGGAGAAACTGGCACAGGACTTTGGCCTGATCTATGACAGTCAGGCCCCTCCCCGCAGGAGGTATGTCCGGCAGAAAACCGAGGCACAGCAGTTTCGGGAGGACCGGCAGCGGTGTTATCGCGTACTGTCCGATTACTACTATCTGCTGAAAAAATGGGAGGCCGACAATTCTCCCCGGACACCGGAGGAAGAACTGCACCCCCGTTTTGTGGAAGCGATCCAGAAGAAAACCTATGTAGAGTACCTGCTGGACCTTTTTCTTTATGAAAGTGAAGAAGAACAAAAGGCATGGATTGCAGAACACACAGCAGAAATCACACACTTGGAAAGGAGATTGAAAATCATGGCTGAGAATAAACCCACCAACCGAGAACGGCTAAGGGAAATCACAGATGGCATCGAGCAGGGTATCAAAGAACTGTTTGAAAGCGAAAAGTATATGCGTTATCTGTCCGTCATGTCCCGATTTCACCGCTATTCGGTAAACAACACCATGCTCATCTATATGCAGAAGCCGGACGCCACTTTGGTAGCCGGATACAATAAGTGGAAAGACCAGTTTGAGCGTCATGTAAAAAAGGGCGAGCATGGCATTACCATCATCGCCCCCACACCGTACAAGAAGAAAATCGAGGAGCAGAAACTGGACCCGGATACCAAGGCTCCGATTCTGGATAAAGACGGAAAGATCGTTACAGAGGAAAAAGAAATCGAGATCCCCATGTTCCGCCCGGTCAAGGTCTTTGATGTGAGCCAGACCGACGGGAAACCTTTGCCGGAGCTTGCTTCCTCCCTTTCCGGCAATGTGCCAAATTATGAGGCATTCATGGAGGCCCTGCGCCGCAGCGCGCCGGTGCCGATCACTTTTGAAGCAATGGCCGCCGATACGGACGGCTATTTTTCTGCCGATCATCAGAAAATCGCCATTCGTCAGGGCATGAGTGAGGTGCAGACGGTTTCGGCCACAGTACATGAGATTGCCCACAGCAAGCTCCACAATCAGAAAAAGATTCAGATTGCCAATGACGAGCAATATCAGGAGATCGAGCTGTTTGATAAACCCGGTCTGTTCTCCAATGGGCGGATTGTCCGTGATAATCTGCCGGAGGGCGTTTATTGCTATGACCTGCGCGGTTCTGACTACGACCCCGGAGAGCCGGTCTGTGTAGAAGAACAAGTGGTTGTAAACCATGCAGGTTCCGTTCTGCTGACAGAGCCGCTGGAGCTGGCGGAAGATGGACGCCTGATGCTGACCGAGGAAGAAGGGCTGAATTTTGTTGGCGGCTTTTCTACCCTCGCCCAGTTTTTGCAAGAACAGAGGAAAGACCGCCACACGGAGGAAGTGGAGGCTGAAAGCATCTCCTATGCAGTCTGCAAATATTTTGGCATCGAGACCGGAGAAAACAGCTTCGGCTATATTGCAAGCTGGAGTCAGGGCAAGGAACTGAAAGAGCTGAGAGCCAGTTTGGAGACCATCAATAAGACCTCCGGCACTTTGATCTCTGACATTGAGCGCCACTATAAGGAAATCTGCAAAGAGCGTGGGATTGATCCCCATGCAAAGGCAGAGCCGGAAACCGCCCCGATAGAGCAGCCAGAAGATGCTACTAAGGTAGCCGATAGACAGCCGACCGGCAATCTGACCTACTATGTAGCAGAGTGCATGGAGTTTCCAAACCTCGGAGAATATCACGATAACCTGTCTTTGGAGGAGGCGGTCCGCATTTATCAGGAGATTCCGGCAGAGCGAATGAACGGGATCAAGGGCATTGGCTTTGAGCTGAAAGACGGAAGCGACTATGAAGGACCTTTTCCGATTTTGACCGGGCAGACCATTGACCTGGACACCATTCAGGCAATCGACTATTACCGTGATAATCCGTTGGTGCAAAAAGCGGTAAAGGAACTGGCTGCGGCCATGCCGGAAATGGAAGTGCTGGGGGCGGACGCCAACCAGCAGGAGGCTTTGTTTCTGATCGACGATGCCACCTATCTTCATATCCAGCCCTGTGACAGTGGCTGGGACTATACCCTTTACGATGCCGCATCCATGAAAGAGCTGGATGGCGGTCAGCTGGATATGCCGGAGCTTTCCCGCAAAAATGCAGTTCTCCAGATTTGTGATGATAACGATCTGGA
>ENA-OWOA01000291-OWOA01000291.1-gut-metagenome-genome-assembly--contig:-NODE-291-length-13027-cov-3.386873_pt1 | contig 13027 bp, 10 predicted proteins | sample MGYA00248251_ERZ651780 | MGnify/ENA primary metagenome ERZ651780 (study PRJEB26908, sample SAMEA4031714) | gut metagenome | biome: gut; feature: normal infant; material: stool | place: China | collected 2015... | reverse complement strand
GACGCTCTTCCGATCTCATTTATCTGTCTTGGTCCATCGTCAGGCTGAAAAGTATGGCGACAAGACAGCCCTGAAATACCGTGACTACGAGAAGGCGCAGTGGATACCTATCTCTTGGAATGAATTTTCGCAAACTGTAAGGCAAGCCGCCAATGCTATGGTGGAATTGGGAGTACAGGAAGAAGAAAATATCGGTATTTTCTCTCAAAATAAGCCGGAATGTCTGTTTACGGATTTTGCCGCTTTTGCCAACCGTGCAGTAACTATTCCACTTTATGCAACCAGTTCTCCGGCACAGGCTCAATATATCATCAATGATGCCCAGATACGTTTCTTATTTGTAGGCGAGCAGTTCCAGTATGATGCCGCTTTCAGTGTGTTCGGTTTCTGCCCTTCACTTGTACAATTGATCATTTTTGATCCGGCGGTAGTGAAAGATCCGCGTGATTTGAGTTCTTTTTACTATGACGAGTTTTTGGCTAATGGAAAAGATTTGCCTCACAATGAAGTAGTGGAAGAACGTACGGCACGTGCCAGTGCCGAGGATTTGGCAAACATCCTGTATACGTCCGGTACTACGGGCGAACCTAAAGGAGTCATGTTGCATCATTCTTGCTATTTGGAAGCATTCCGTATTCATGATATCCGTCTGGTAGATATGACCGATAAGGATGTTTCGATGAACTTCCTGCCGCTGACCCATGTGTTTGAGAAGGCATGGACTTATCTCTGTGTGCATAAGGGCGTACAGGTCTGCATCAATCTTCGTCCGGCCGATATCCAGACAACCATTAAAGAAATCCGTCCGACATTGATGTGTAGAGTCCCTCGATTTTGGGAGAAGGTGTACGCCGGTGTTCAGGAAAAAATAGCCGAGACCACCGGAATAAAAAAAATGCTGATGCTGGATGCTATTAAAGTAGGCCGTATCCATAATTTGGATTATTTGCGGGTGGGTAAGACGCCTCCCCGAATGATTCAGCTGAAATATAAGTTTTATGAGAAGACTATCTATGCTCTGCTGAAAAAGACCATCGGAATAGAGAACGGTAACTTCTTCCCGACAGCCGGTGCTGCTGTTCCCGATGAAATTTGCGAGTTTGTACATTCGGTGGGTATCGATATGCTGGTCGGATATGGTTTGACAGAATCTACGGCAACTGTTTCGTGTACTTCGAAGACGGGTTATGATATTGGTTCGGTAGGTCAGGTGATGCCGGAGGTAGAAGTGAAGATCGGCGAAGATAACGAGATTCTGCTTCGTGGAAAGACCATCACGAAGGGGTATTATAAAAAGGCGGAAGCGACGGCTGCAGCCATCGATGAAGAAGGTTGGTTTCATACCGGTGATGCCGGCTATTTTAAAAATGGGCAGTTGTATCTGACAGAGCGTATCAAAGACCTGTTTAAGACATCGAACGGAAAATATATCGCTCCTCAGGCATTGGAAACCAAATTGGTTATCGACCGTTATATCGATCAGATAGCTATTATTGCCGATCAGCGTAAGTTTGTATCTGCACTGATTGTACCGGTATACGGTTTTGTGAAACAGTATGCCAAAGAGAAAGGTATCGAATACAAAGATATGGCCGAATTGTTGGAGCATCCTAAAATTACTGCTTTGTTCCGCGCACGTATCGATACGTTGCAGCAGCAGTTTGCCCATTACGAACAGATTAAACGATTTACGTTGCTTCCCGAACCGTTCAGCATGGAAAAAGGGGAACTGACTAATACCCTGAAGTTGAAACGTCCGGTAGTGGCACGCAACTATAAAGAGGTAATTGATAAAATGTATGAGGAGTAAGAACACAAAATTTTGTATATCTTTGCTCCCCATAATTAATGAAAACCATAAAAAAGAAGTATGATTACTATTGAACAACTTAAAGACGTGAAAGAGCGCACTGATGCGCTGAGGAGGTATCTTTGACATCGACGGGAAGAAAATTCAAGTCGAAGAAGAGCAATTAAGAACACAAGCTCCGGGATTTTGGGATGACCAGAAGAAGGCCGAAGCTCAAATGAAATTGGTGAAAGACCTGCAAAAGTGGATTGAAGGCTACAACGAACTCAAGACATTGGCAGATGAACTTGAACTGGCATTTGATTTCTATAAAGAAGAACTGGTGACCGAGGAAGATGTGGACGCTGCTTACGCCAAAGCTAGTGAAGCGGTAGAGGCACTCGAACTCAAAAATATGCTTCGTGACGAAGCCGACCAGATGGATTGTGTGTTGAAAATCAATTCAGGTGCCGGTGGTACGGAAAGTCAGGACTGGGCTTCTATGCTGATGCGTATGTATCTGCGTTATGCCGAGACCAACGGTTATAAAGCTACCATTGCCAACCTTCAGGAAGGTGACGAAGCCGGAATCAAAACCTGTACTATCAATATTGAAGGTGATTTTGCATACGGTTATTTGAAGGGAGAGAACGGTGTGCACCGCCTGGTTCGTGTTTCTCCGTACAATGCGCAAGGTAAACGTATGACTTCCTTTGCTTCTGTATTCGTTACTCCGCTGGTGGATGACAGTATCGAGGTAAATATTTTGCCTGCCAACATCTCTTGGGATACATTCCGAAGCGGTGGTGCCGGTGGACAGAATGTAAATAAGGTAGAATCCGGTGTCCGTTTGCGTTATCAATACAAAGATCCTTATACCGGTGAGGAAGAAGAAATTCTGATTGAAAATACCGAAACCCGTGACCAGCCGAAGAACCGTGAGAATGCAATGCGTCAACTACGTTCCATCTTGTATGATAAGGAATTGCAGCATCGTATGGCAGAACAGGCGAAAGTGGAAGCCGGTAAGAAGAAGATCGAGTGGGGTTCCCAGATCCGTAGCTACGTATTTGATGACCGTCGCGTGAAAGATCATCGTACCAACTATCAGACTTCGGATGTGAACGGTGTGATGGATGGCAAAATAGATGGCTTTATCAAAGCTTATCTGATGGAGTTTTCTTCACAAGAATCATAAAAAATAAAATTAGCAAGAATTATTTTTGGAAAGTTAATAGATTTGTACTTACTTTGTTAGCGTTGAACTTTAAAGCTAACTATTATGGGTAAGGTGAAGAAAAAAGTAGCAATTAGTAAGAAAGAAGAAGAACAAGCCCAGAAGGTTGTCAAAATAGTGTTCGTCTCATTAATTATTTTGGCATTGATTATGCTGATCGCATTTTCCTTTTTCGGCTGATAAGTTCGCCACAAATTATACGGTTAACCCAGATTGTTTGGTTATTGATAGGATGAATATCAAATCCGATCTGTGTTAATCTGCGTAATTTGTGGCGAACTCTTTGTTTTGTAATGCATTTGTGTTCTCTGTAATATAAATGTAACTTTTCTGTCATTTTCCCGTAGTTAATTTGTCATCTCCGTGTATCCTCACAGTTGTACTTTTGCCGTGAATTTAGTAGCAGACAACTGAAATGAGTAGAATCAGAACAACCGTCGTTATGCTTTTGCTGGCGACAATGGCCTTTGGACAGGCAAAAGAAGATGCAGGGGATGGTAAGATGCTGGATAAACAGACCATGGAGTTTAAGGGTTATCTGCCGGAGATTCACGGAACAATCCGGGGAAAGTACGAATACCAGACAGAAACAAGTGAAAGCCGTTTTGAAGTACGTAATGCACGCTTCAGTGTTTCGGGAAATGTGCATCCGATAGTTGCTTATAAAGCGGAAATCGACCTTTCCGATGAAGGCTCTATCAAGATGCTTGATGCGTATGCACGTGTTTTTCCGGTGAAAGACCTGAATTTTACGATCGGTCAGATGCGCGTTCCTTTCACGATAGATGCTCACCGCTCACCACATCAGCAGTATTTTGCCAACCGTTCATTCATTGCCAAGCAAGTAGGAAATGTGCGTGATGTCGGTTTGACGGCTGGTTATACGAATAAAGACGGTTTCCCATTTATTCTTGAAGGGGGATTGTTTAACGGCTCCGGTCTGACAAATCAGAAAGAATGGCATAAAACGCTGAATTACTCCATAAAAGCGCAGTTACTGCCTAATAAGAACTGGAATCTGACACTTAGCACCCAAATGATAAAACCGGAAAATGTGCGGATTAATATGTACGATGCCGGTGTCTATTATCAGAATGACCGTTTTCATATTGAGGCGGAATATTTATATAAAATGTACGGTCACGAAGCATTTAAAGATGTTCATGCGGTGAATAGTTTTATTAATTACGATTTACCATTAAAGAAAGTATTCAATAAAATCTCCTTCCTGGCTCGCTATGATATGATGACCGATCATAGTGATGGTAAGATGGATGAAACGACAAAAGCTTTGATTATAAATGATTATGCCCGACATCGTGTGACAGGCGGAATCACATTAAGTCTTTCCAAAGCTTTCATTGCCGACCTCCGACTGAACTTCGAGAAATATTTCTATAAGAACTCCGGCGTTCCAAAAGAATCGGAACGGGACAAAATCGTGATTGAGTTCATGACGAGATTCTGAAATAAATAGAGACTTGAAAATTGAGAATTAAGAATTGTAGTTTTCTGATACATGATGTGAGGTATCAAACTATCATTTTTTAATTCTCAATTTTTAATTTATCTTTGTGCCATGGCACAGGAAATAGAACGTAAATTTTTAGTTATCGGTGAATTCAAGTCTTCGGCTTTTGCGCAGAGTCATATTGTGCAGGGGTATATCAGTAGTGCTCGCGGGCGTACTGTCCGGGTTCGTATTCGGGATGAAAAAGGTTATCTGACAATAAAGGGAGCTTCTAATGCTTCCGGTACCAGTCGTTATGAATGGGAAAAGGAGCTGGCCTTATCAGAAGCAGAAGAATTGATGAGGCTTTGCGAACCGGGGATTATTGACAAGACCCGTTATTTGGTACGTAGTGGCAAACATGTATTTGAAGTCGACGAGTTTTATGGTGAGAATGAAGGACTTATTGTGGCAGAAGTAGAGTTGGAATCGGAAGATGAGGCTTTTGTAAAACCCGACTTTATCGGTGAGGAGGTAACGGGCGACATACGCTACTATAACTCACAGCTAATGAAAAAACCGTATAAAACGTGGTGAGCGTTAACAAATAAACCGTATATTTGTTCTTATATAAAAAAGAGAGCAGTATATGGATATGGAACAGTTGTACAGTTATGTGCCGCGTGAATTGGTTACTTTTGTTTTAGTAACCTTGTTTTCTTTATTAATCGGACTTTCGCAACGTCGAATCAGTCTGAAGCGTGAGGGGGAAACTACTCTTTTCGGAACCGACCGCACTTTTACCTTTATTGGTATACTGGGTTACTTGCTTTATATCTTAGACCCTACGGATATGCGCCTGTTTATGGGAGGTGGAGCGGTATTGGGATTGCTGTTGGGATTAAACTATTATGTAAAGCAATCACAATTTCATGTTTTTGGTGTAACTACCATCATTATTGCTCTGATTACTTATTGTATGGCTCCTATCGTAGCTACCCAACCTTCCTGGTTTTATGTTATGGTAGTTGTGACTGTGCTCCTGCTGACTGAACTCAAACATACTTTTACGGAGTTTGCGCAACGGATGAAGAATGATGAAATGATTACGTTAGCCAAGTTCTTGGCTATCAGTGGTATCATATTACCGATGCTTCCGCATAAGAATCTGATTCCGGATATTAATCTTACTCCTTATTCTATCTGGTTGGCAACGGTAGTAGTATCCGGTATTTCCTATCTCTCTTATCTATTAAAAAGGTATGTATTCCATGAATCCGGAACGTTAGTATCCGGTATTATTGGTGGATTATACAGCAGTACGGCTACGATCTCGGTACTTGCCCGTAAAAGCCGGAAAGCCTCTGAACAGGAAGCTACTGATTATGTTGCTGCCATGCTGCTGGCTGTCAGCATGATGTTTCTGCGATTTATGATACTGATACTTATTTTCAGTAGAGAAATCTTTCTGTCTATTTATCCGTATCTGTTGACTATGGCGGTGGTGGCGGCTATTGTTGCCTGGTTTATCCATTCCCGACAAAAACGACCGGAAGACCAGCCTGCTGAAACAGAAGAAGATGATAGTAGCAACCCGTTGGAATTTAAAGTTGCTTTGATTTTTGCCGTACTCTTTGTGATATTCACTTTCTTAACTCACTATACGTTAGTGTATGCGGGCACAGGCGGATTAAATCTCTTGTCTTTTGTTTCCGGTTTTAGTGATATAACTCCTTTTATATTAAACTTGTTGCAAAATACAGGTAGTGTGGCTGCATTGATAATTACTGCTTGTAGTATGCAGGCTATCATTAGTAATATAATGGTAAATATGTTCTATGCTCTATTCTTTGCAGGGAAGGGGAGTAAACTTCGTCCTTGGATTTTGGGAGGATTCGGTGTGGTAATTGTTTGTAATCTCGTTTTGTTACTGTTCTTTTATATTTAAAAAATAGAGTAATAGGTTCTTTTTCATAGGCTCAAATTCTAGTAATTTATTGTTTTGTCGAATATAATCGATAAAATAGAGGTGTTTTTATCGACTATACTCGATAAAGTGAAATGGATAAAAAATGAAGAGTAAATTTCATTAAAAAGGAACTTACTCTTCATTTAAATTCAAGGTTGAGATATTTGTTGAATACCTTTAAGTAGTGGTATGACTTGTTACCATTTCCAGTTGTCTTTACTCTTTTCTACGTCTTTTTCTATATCGGAAGGAAGATTAGGGAAAAAATCAATATCCGTATTAGCTTCTAACTCGTCTATAGTAACCTCATATTTAGAAAAGGGTTCTTTACTATTATAAGATTTATGCTCAAACCAATACCCTATGGCAGAATATTTTCCATCTTTAAGGGATAACAGTGCCATAAAATAGTATTTGGGAACGGCTATATTATGAGAGCCATCAGATATATATTTTAGTATCTGGTCATCCCTAATTGTTCCCCCTTTTACTACATATAATGTATCTTTTGAATTAGAAATGCTATAGCCTTTACTTTGAACTTGTCTTTCTAAATTTAGCCAAATACCTCCGTTGAATCCATCTTGAATTTGTGGACTCATATTTGACATGTAGAATGTTTTTTTGTTGGCTGCTACTGAATATTGTCTGTCTTCGGAAGCTATTAAATGTCCTCTACTGTAGTTAGAACCAGAAAAAGCTTTTTCTCCAAGTCTGTATGCTGGAGGTAATGAAAGATCTTCTGTAAAGTTCTCATTTCTTCCTGCATCTTGGTCAGAAGTGGCGGTGCTAAAAGTGCATGCGACCCAACGAGAATGCATTTTGTTACAATCATACTCATAGCTATAAGTAATAATCTCTTTGTTATTCTCTTTAGTAGTGTGTGTGATGAACTTATACATATCTCCAGAACGCAAAGCTGGAATTTCAATCCTCCCTGCATATCCTGAAGGCTTTTCCGGGTCTGGATCAGGATCTGGATTTGAGCCATTGCCTGCTAATTGTTTGAGTGTAAACTCTGCTTTTTCTTTCCCTGCTATGATTGTAATAATGACACTTCGTTCAGCTCCGGTATTTGCTTTCATATATCCACTGATAGAGCCATTTCCATTGCCAGATGCTCTACTCAATGTACACCAAGTCTCACTGCTTGAAGCCTGCCATGTGCCATCAGCTTTTACACGGATGATAAATCCGCCTCCATTTGCATTGATTTGCGTTTGGTCAATAGAGGCAATTCCTTGATTGGTATTGCCCGGATTGTCCGGAAGTTCAGGCGAATCCTGCTCACTACATGAGATTGCAGTGCTACAGGCTATGAACAGGATGAATAGTTTAAATAATGCTTTTGTCATTTCACTTCTTTAATTAGATAAATAATAGTAGGCAAGTGATCGCTATACCCATTTAGCCATACACCACCTGCTTGCGTCCGTTTAGGATAACCTTTGTATTTCCCTTCTTTTTGGAACATAAAATCACGGCGGAAGATTTCATGTTTATAGAATTTCAGTGTACTGCGGTCAGTGCCCAACAAATTCCCTGTGAATACGATTTGATCGAACAAATTCCATTTGCCTTTGTACATCAGAGTTCCGTATCCTTTTTTCAAAGTATCCCACCAAGGATTGTACAAATCTGTAGGTCCTACATCAGCAGGCTTACGTTTAGCTCCAAGTGCTACGGCCATACTTTTATCCATCGGGTCGTCATTCATATCCCCCATGATAACAATTTTGGCTGCGGAGTCTTCCCTTAACAGTGAGTCTTTGATCGCTCTAACCTGCTCCCCTGCGCGTTCACGCGCCGGAGAAGCAGCTGCTCTCGAAGGCCAGTGATTGACGATAAAGTGCATTTTCTCACCTGCGATATTACCGCTGGCAATCAGGAAACCACGTGTCTTATGCACCGTATCATTGATATATACATAAGGTACGAGTTTACTATTTGTCAGTTCAAACAATTTAGGATTATAGAAGAAAGCACAGTCCACACCACGTTGGTCTGCTCCTTCGTAGTGAACATATTGGTACCCTCTGTCCGCTAAAGCAGGTTGTTTCAGTATGTCCTCCAATACTCTGTAATTTTCGATTTCAGAAACGCCGATAATGGCGGGACCCATTGGTAACTTGTCGGTACTTAACATACTTAATATTTCCGACATGTTTTTCAGCTTAGCCTTATACTTCATCGTATTCCACTGATTAGTACCGTTAGGAAGATACTCGTAGTCATTCTTACCTTCATCGTGAATGGTATCAAATAAATTCTCCATATTGTAGAACGCTACACTGTAGAGGGCAAATTTCTTTTCCTGTCCATAGGCCATGAGGACGAAAAGAGCGAGTACACCTAAAGTCATTAAGCTTTTTTTCATCTTTGAAATTGATTTTAAAAGTGGGTAATTTGTCATTTGTATGACAAATATCTAAAAAGAAAACGGAAAAACCACCCTTGCTAGTTACTTTTTTTGCAAAAAACATTGTTATATATAAAATTCTTTGTTATTTTGCGTAACAACATATTTCTTTTATGTTGCAAAATGAAAGACCAATTAACATTAATATAAATTAAATTATGAAACAACGACTAGGGTTAGCGATCGTGCTATTTTGCTTAATGCCAGCACTTTTTGCTCAGCAAAAGGCAAAGCAAAACGCCCGTGAGGACAATGCTTCTTTCATGTTTACAGAATCACAATTGAATGAGGATGATGATGCAGCACAGAGCACATCTGCATTGGTCACTTCTAACAATGATGTTTATCTGTCAAATGTAGGTTATCTGTTTAGCCCAATGAGATTTCGTGTAAGGGGATATGATTCCCAGTACAGTGACATGTATATCAATGGGGTACAGTTTAATGATGCAGAAACAGGACGTTTCAGCTACGGATTAATAGGAGGATTGAACGATGCTACCCGTAATAAGGAAGGGATCGGTCCTTTTGAATTTAACAACTTTACTTTTGGCGCGATAGGAGGTGCCACCAATATCAATTTACGTGCTAGCCAATATGCGGCCGGCTCAAAACTAACACTGTCAGGTAGTAACCGCAACTACATTTTGCGTGGAATGTATACTTATTCTACAGGTCTGATGAACAATGGTTGGGCATTTACCGGATCATTGGGTTATCGCTGGGGTAATGAGGGAAATATTGAAGGAATCAAATATAATTCTTTTTCTTACTTCCTCGGTGCGGAGAAAGTATTCAACGAACGCCATAGTCTCTCTTTGGCAACTTGGGGAACACCGACAGAGAGAGGACAGCAAATGGCGGCAACCGAAGAAGCTTATTATTTAGCGAACAGTCATTATTATAATCCGAACTGGGGATATCAGAATGGAGAAAAACGAAATGCACGTATTGTACGTCAGTTCGAACCATCGGCTATTGCTTCATGGAATTTCACCATTGATGATAATAAGAAGTTAGTGACAAGTGCCGGATTCAAATATTCCAACTATGGGAAAAGTGCTCTAGGCTGGAATGGTAATGCGGCCGATCCACGCCCGGATTATTATAAAAAGTTGCCTAGCTCAATCTTTGATGTATGGGAATCTGTTCCTACTGCCGATGAATTGCAGCAGTTTAATGAAGTTACAGATAATTGGAAAAATAATAAAGCTTATCGTCAGTTAGATTGGGATGCTCTTTATTTTGCCAATAAACAGGCGAATGCATTAGGTAAAGAGACACTTTATTATGTAGAAGAACGTCATGATGATCAGTTGGCTTTCAACCTTAGTTCGGTATTCAATCATCAATGGAATGAACACAACAGCTACATTGCGGGAGTTGCCGTGAATACAACCAAAGGTATGCATTATAAAAAAATGAAGGATTTGCTGGGCGGACAGCTTTATACTGACGTCGACAAATTTGCAGTGCGCGATCATGGAGCTAGTTCCAGTATGGTGCAAAATGATCTTGATAATCCTAACCGCCGTATTGGTGAAGGTGATAAATTTGGTTATGATTATAACATCTATGTGAATAAGCAGAGTGCATGGGTGCGTTATCAGGGTAACAATGGCGGGTCATTAAACTATTTTGCTTCCGGTAAGATAGGATCTACACAGATGTTCCGCGATGGATTGATGAGAAACGGACGTGCTCCGTTGAAATCACTTGGTAGCAGCGGTACGGCTAAATTCCTTGAAGGAGGTATAAAAGCCGGTTTGAATTGGGCTATCAATGGTAACCATTCCTTCACGTTGAATGCCGGATATGAAGAACGTGCACCGTTGGCCTATAACTCTTTTATTGCTCCACGTATTAAGAATGACTTTGTGAGAGACTTGAAAACAGAGCGTATCATTGGTGGTGATTTGACTTATAACTTCAACACTCCATGGGTGATGGGACGTTTGACTGGTTATTACACTCGCTTCCAGAATCAGGTAGAAATGGATGCTTTTTATAATGATAGCGAAGCACGTTTCACTTATCTTTCTATGAATGGCATTGAAAAGGAACATTGGGGAATAGAAGCAGCGGCTACCTTTAAGTTGACAAGTGAACTTTCATTGACGGCTATCGGTACTTGGAGTGAAGCTAAATACACCAATAATCCGAATGCTGTATTGACATATGAAAGTGAGAATGAGTCAAACCTCGATCGTGTTTATGCTAAAGGTATGCGTGCCAATGGCACTCCGCTTTCTGCTTATAGTCTTGCTTTGGATTATAACGTAAAAGGTTGGTTCTTCAATTTGACAGGAAATTATTATGATCGTGTATATATCGATTTCTCAAGCTATCGTCGTCTTGGCAGTGTATTGGATAAGAATGGTGCCGGTGTAGATGCTAACGGAAATCCGGTTCTCAATGTACCGGGTCAGGAGAAACTGGATGGTGGATTTATGTTGGATGCTTCCATCGGAAAATACATTCGTTTACGCAACGGAAAGAGCATTAGCCTTAATTTGAGTTTGACTAATATCTTGAACAATACAGATTTGCGTACAGGTGGTTTCGAACAAAACCGTGATGATAATTACAAAGACGGTGACGCACGTGTTTACAAGTTTTCTAAGAACTCTAAGTATTTCTACGCATTCCCGTTCAACGCTTTCTTGAACATTGGTTATAGATTTTAAGAATGTGTAGTTATCAATCCAAAACAATAAGAAAGGAAGAAACAATTATGAAGAAATTACTATCTATATTATGTACCGGATTGCTGCTATGTGGCGCAGGTCTCACTTCCTGTGAGAACTATGATGATCCGGTGACGGGAAATGCTTATGGCAATAATTCAATCCCGGAAGGACGCACCATTTCAATAGCTGCGCTGAAAGAGAAATACAATGATTTCATTGATACAAGTAAAGATACCTATACCACTATCGAAGGTGAAACGCGCATTGAAGGAGTGATTACCTGCGATGACGAAAGTGGGAACTTATATAAGAAGCTGGTGGTAGCAGATGAGACAGGTGCTATCGTTATTGGTGTTAATGCAACCGGATTGTATGCATTCTGCCCGGTAGGACAGAAAGTGGTAATCGACTGTAAGGGTTTGCAGATAGGTAGCTATCGTAAACAGGCGCAGATCGGAACAGTATATAATAATTCTGTAGGCCGTATGCCGGAATATGTATGGAAACAACATGTACGTCTGATTAATGAACCTAAATTATACTATCCAGAACTGACACCGATTGAAATTACTACTCCAGCTGATCTTGCTGCTATAGACTTGAAAGAAGCTCCGGTACTGGTTACTTTCAAAGATATAAAACTTTCCGAAGCAGATGGAACAGCGACTTATGCTCCAGGAGATGAAGGTTCAGTAAAACGTTATTTCACTTATGCTGACGGTACGCAGAGTGGAAGTAATCTATTCCTTTATACCAGTGCTTATGCAAACTTCTCAATGGAAGTAATGCCGCAAGGTAGTGTAAATATTACAGGTATTTTGTTGCGTTACAATAACCAGTGGGAGGTTGTTGTTCGTACTTTAAGCGATATCAAACGAAATAATTAATTCAATTAACACATATAATTATGAAAAAGATTCTAAATGCTTTATTCATGACACTGCTTGCAGTGTTCACATTTAGTTCATGTAGTGATGTACCGGCTCCTTATGATATATTGGGAGAAGGTGATGTTCCGGGATTGACGGGTGATGGTACGAAAGAAAATCCATATAGCATAGAAGCAGCACAACAGAAACAAGACGGTACAATTGCTTGGGTGCAAGGATATATTGTGGGTACTGTAGAAAATTACGAAGATCCTTCTGGAAGTGCAAAATTTGTAGCACCATTTACAGCTAAAAATAATCTGTTGATAGCTGCTAGTGCAACATCGTCGATGGAACGAGGCACTTGAGCTGCTTCTAATTCTACGAATTGATATTCGTTAGGGTTCGCAGTAATATCTTGTACGGTAGATAAGATGTTTGTAGAGTCTTTTAATGTAATTAGACCTTGTTTTTGTAACAACAATAATGCACGACCACCGTTTGTAGGGTCATTAGGAATAGCGATTTTAGCGCCTTTTGGAAGATCTTTCAAATCTTTGATTTTACGGGAGTATAAACCCATTGGCTCAAGATGAACACCACC
>ENA-OWOA01000284-OWOA01000284.1-gut-metagenome-genome-assembly--contig:-NODE-284-length-13337-cov-3.823077_pt1 | contig 13337 bp, 9 predicted proteins | sample MGYA00248251_ERZ651780 | MGnify/ENA primary metagenome ERZ651780 (study PRJEB26908, sample SAMEA4031714) | gut metagenome | biome: gut; feature: normal infant; material: stool | place: China | collected 2015 ... | reverse complement strand
TGGCGGATGAGATCCGGCCTATGTCCACTCCAAGAGGAGTTCGGTGAGATGACGACCGGAATCTGCTTGAAGCCAGCGTTTTTGATCTGTTCGAAGGTGGACGGGTTCTTCGTCAGATCAACGGTGTCGTAACGCACGCCCAGCTTTGCGAGCTCTTGTTCGGTGGCTTCGCATTGCGGGTTGCTCGGATTGGTGAAGACGGTCACGGTCATTCGATTTCCTCCCTATGCAAAAATGGCTTCCGTCGTTTGCGAAAGCCGTGTCGGCCACGTTCTTCGGTTATGCTCGCTTACGCAAGCCACTATCTAGCATACACACTACCGGTAGTGGTGTGTCGTGAGTTTCCTCACTGTATATAGTGGGGAAGTCCCCAAAATTCCCCAAAATACGAACGTTTGTTCGAATATGTCTAGTGTACCCCAAACCACGGAATTCACGTCCGCGCGCATGTCGTGCGTGTTTTATGGAGAGGGTTGTATATAGGGGTGGCTTGGTGACGTCAATGCCTGACTGATGGCACGGCGAAAACTGTTTATTCATATGTAAAACACCGGTAATATACCGCAAATGACCTCAGTTGTCACCCCCCCCCCCTAAAATGATAAGTATGCGTAGCGCGAATTTGCGTGGGCGTGTTGAACAACCTTGATGATTCCGATTTGCCTACTGTCTTAAGGACTGTTGGGCTGACAGGAAATTCTGAGGGGGCTGTGAGCATATTCGCGGGAATTGGCTCTACGGTATGCTGAGGTTCGGCGGTTTTCCGCTGAATACAGGAAACCCCTGGAAATCGTACGATTCCCAGGGGTGGATGGTTGGTCGCTGGCTAGGGCAGCGCATCAGGGTGAAGAAGTGTTTTCGAAGGCTCTTCCTCACCTATCAACTGCGTTTGAGGTATAGCCCTCGCCGGCAGCCAGCCAAGTCTTATCTTATACACCCTTAGCTATGTCGGCGACCTTATTGCAGGGTGTGTTCAATGAAGCCATAACGTGCCATTAAATACGGCAATTTGGTTCCGCGCAAGTACTCCAGGAGAAGTCGTTGCACGGAGCCAAATTAATCGCTTTCAGGCGAATGCCACCTTGACTGAGTTAGACTCAGGCGCGCTTGCGGAGCACGGTGATGCCGGCGAAGCCGAGCAGGGCGATCACGGCGAACACCGCAACGCCACCAACGGTAGCGCCGGTGTTGCCGAGAACGGCCTTCTTGATCTTCTGGGCAACGGTCTTCTTGGTGTTGCCCTTGGTGTCATTCTTCTTGGTGGTGTCGGCCGGCTTGCTGTCATCCTTCTTGGAGTCGTCGGTCGGAGCGTCCTTGTACATGGCGTACACTGCCCAGTCGCCGGTCACGACCATGTCTGGATCGACCGGAACGTCGCCGTCGTTGGAGGCGAAGCCCCATCCGGTGAAGATCTTGCCCTCGACGGCCGGTGCCTGGATGCCCAGCGCGTACTGGGAGAACTTGACCTTGTCCTTGGCGTAGTAGCCGACGGTCTGGATGAGCTTGTCGGTGCCTGCGTAGAAGGAGACCACGTTCTGGGTGGTGTCATCCTCGGTCGGAGCGTCCTTGTACATGGCGTACACGGCCCAGTTGCCGGTCACTTCTGCGTCCGGGTCGACTGCGACGTCGCCGTCGTTGGAGGCGAAGCCCCATCCGGTGAAGATCTTGCCTTCGACGGCCGGTGCCTGGATGCCTGCGGCGTAGGTGGAGAACTTGACGTGGTCCTTGGCGTAGTAGCCGACGGTCTGGATGAGCTTGTCGGTGCCGGCGTAGAAGGAGACGGTGTACTGAGTGTTGTCATCCTGTGCCGGGGTATCCGCGTACGTCGCGTAGACGGAGATGTTCGTGAACACCTGCTCGGTTTCCTTGAGCATGGTGCCCTCGGAGTAAGCCCAGCCGGTGAAGGTCTTGCCCTCGATGGAGGGTGCTTTGGCACTCGAGGAGAACAAGGAGAACGCGGTGCCCTTTGGGTTGCCGACGTTCTGGATAAAAGTGCCATCTGCGGCATAGAACGAGACTTCGACGATCGTGGAGTCGCTCTGAGTGGACACGGCCGAGTTCTGGTTCTGATTACCTTCGGCCATTGCGACTGCCGGTGCCAAGGCAGCCAGAGTCGCTACAGCTGCAACGCCCGCAATAATCTTTTTGCTAAAAGACATTTGGGGAAACCCTTTCTTAGTTACGTAACTAATTGCCCCAAAGCGATGCCTTCGAAATACCGCCCTGAATGCGTGGAGTTCCCCCTCATAAGAATTCCGAAGGACCATGATAGCTGCCCCCTAGCGACTTTTTAAGAGTCTAGGGCGTGTTCGTTGGAATTGCAATCTTTTCTCGATTTCCCACTTTCCTATTGCCGCTGTATTGGCGGAAGCCTTTTGGAATCGGCAAGGCGCCATCCCGGCAGGGCGTCTTGCCTGTAAGGGTGAGGAATCCGATGATGGCGACGGCAGGGTGTTTACCGGCGCGGATGATGATGTGACAATCCGTGTTTGGGGCGCGAACAATGTGAGTGCGACTAATTGCGTCTGGAGCCAAAAAATCGCGGGAATTGAAAAACCCTTGGAATCTAATGTTTCCAAGGGTTTCGCATGTGCCCCCCGTGGGATTCGAACCCACAACCCACGACTTAAAAGGACGCTGCTCTAACCGTTGAGCTAGAGGGGCAACAGTGAGACAGTATACAGCATATTTACGCAAAACGCCACACGAATCAGCTGTAAGTAACAAAAAACGTGGATTATCACTAAGTCATCGCCGAATCATCATCGAATTCTCGCGAATCGCAGCGTCATTTCTGCATATCTGCTCGTACAGTGGAACGCATGTCATGTACCACGATTCTTGTAGGCAAGAAAGCCAGCTACGACGGCTCCACCATCATCGCACGCGACGATGATTCCGGTTCCGGCCGTTACGACCCCAAGAAATTCATTGCGGTCGCACCGCAAGACCAACCGAGGCATTACCGCAGTGTGCTCAGTCATGTCGAAATCGACCTTCCCGACAATCCATGCCGATACAGCATTGTGCCGAACGTGCTGCCGAACCGCGGAATTCTCGCGGAAGCGGGCGTCAACGAGCACAATGTGGCGATGAGCGCCACTGAAACCATCGCGGTCAACGAGCGCGTGCTAGCCGCTGATCCACTCGTTGAACTGCAACCGGCGAACGAAGCCGCTGATACCCCTGAAATTCCGGGTGGAATCGGAGAAGAAGACGTCATCACCCTTGTGCTGCCTTACGTAACCACGGCACGCGAAGGCGTCGCACGTCTTGCCGAACTGCTTGAAACATACGGCACCTACGAATCGAACGGCATCATTATTTCCGACGTAAACGAAATCTGGTATGTCGAAACGATCGGCGGGCACCATTGGATCGCCCGCCGCGTGCCGGACGACTGCTATGCGACCATCCCCAACCAGCTCGGCATCGACGATTTCGACTTCGACGACGCCTTCAACGCCCAACGCGAATTCATGTGCAGTGCCGATTTGCGCGAATTCATGGACGCGCACCACCTTGACCGCACTATGAGCGCGGCAGCAAGTGGCGGCTTCGGATTCCAGTCGACGAGCGCTTTCGGAAACGGCGGCATGAACGGTGGCGGCAATAGCAGTAGCGGCGCGGCGCTGGGCCACAACCATTTCAATCCGCGCACAGCCTTCGGTACCGCCACCACCAAAGACCATATCTACAACACGCCGCGTGCCTGGTACATGCAGCGCCACCTCAATCCAAGCGAGGACTGGGATTCGCCGGCCGCCCGTTACACGCCCGCGTCCGACGATATTCCGTGGTGTCGTGTGCCGGAGAACGCTGTGACGCTCGAAGACGTTGATTTTCTGATGAGTGCACACTTCGAGGGGACCCCTTACGATCCGTATGGCACGCTCGGGACGCCGGAAAGCCGCCATCGCTACCGTCCGATCGGCATCAACCGCACCGGGCATATGGTGGCCATGCAGATTCGTCCGTACGCGCCGGAGGCAAGCCGTTCGATCATGTGGATCTCGTACGGTTCCGGCCCCTTTACCGCGGCCACGCCGTTCTATGCGAACGTCGACGATACGCCCGCCTACCTGCGCGACACCACGCCGGAAGTCTCGACCGGCAACCTGTACTGGGCGAACCGTTTGATCGCCGCGCTCGCCGACGCGCATTTCTACGAAACCAGCAATGCGATCGAAGGATTTGCGGAATCGGCCCGCGCTTACGGCCATCGTCTGGTGGAACGCACTGATGCCGAATTGCGTGAGATGCCCGCGCAAACGAGCGCGTCCGAATCGCAGGAGCGTGCAGGGGCCGCGGAGATTACGGAAAACGCAAGTATTGCAATCGTCGCCAGACTGCAGCAGTCCAACGAAGAAATGGCGGAATACTTGCGCACTCACGTTACGAAACTGCTCAACGACGTGCTCTACACGTCCAGCAATCTCATGCACAACAGTTTCGCCATGTCCGACCGCTGGAACTAAGCATAAAGCCCCGAAATCCGGCAAACCCGTCCCAATGAGCCAGGTTTCCGCGCTCGGAGCATTCCGCATGAACGCAGGCTGTTGGAAGCGTCAGTGCTGCTCCCAACAGCCTCACGGCTGCATCCGCATCCTCGTACGTCAGTTTTTGCCCATATCTCGCTTATATATGGCAGATTTCGAGAGCTGACACGAGGCATTTCGCTTATATATGTATATATATGGCACTCGTGCTTGTAGGCAAGGCGATTTCGGGGGTAAAATATACTCTCTAAGTCACCTTGCTATCAAGGGCATCTGCCATATATAAGGCAGATAGTGCTATCTAGACCGTCGATTGACCATCAAATCGTCGGAAATCGCGATCAGTTGAACCCGACGACGTGTTCCGCCACGAAATATCCCTTGCGAATCACGAAACGACCGATCGACCCGCGCAAATTCAACGCACGAGACATGGCCTTCTTGCGCACATCCTTGTAAATAGTGGGGGAGTACGCCTTAATGTCGTCCCACATATCCTTTTTCTTCTCATAATTTTCCGGATCGCGAGACAAAATCATGAACACACTTGCCACGGAACTTTCAATCGCCAGGAAGTGGATCATATAACGGTACAGGCCGTCCGGCACCGTGCCGCGTTCCGGAGTTGCACGCACCATGCACTGGTTGACGAGGCGCAGCTGGTCGACGCGGCGGATCATCACATCGGTCTGCACGCTTTGCCCGTCGCGCCCGATGAAATAGTGGTAGAACGGCGTATCCAAATACTTCATGGTCTTCACCCACGGGAACGGCTGGTACGCGTAAATGAAGTCCACGTAGAACGTGTGCTCCGGCAGTTGCATGCCGGACTCTCGCACCACGGCGGTGCGGTACGTCAGCGCGTGCATGAGAATGTATTCAGCCAAGCCGAAATGCCCAAGATCGTTCCAGGTCAGGCGCTCGCCGGCCTTCATGGCATGGCGGAAGTTCACCACATGCTTGTTGCGTTTGCCAACCTTGTCATACACATAATTAGTGACGAGCATGTCGATCGGCTCGGTGGAATCGGCCTCTTCGCGCAGCACGGCCATGACCTGTTCGAGCGATTCGGGGCCAACCCAATCGTCGGCGTCAACAACCTTCACGTACATGCCGCTTGCCGCCGCGATGCCGGTGTTGACGGCTCCGCCATGCCCCTTGTTCTCTTGGTGGATGGCGCGCACGATGCCTGGATAGCGGGCTTCGAATTTCTGTGCCATTTCCAGCGTGCCGTCGGACGAGCCGTCATCCACGATCAGCACTTCGATGTCGTCGTTGCGCTTCGCTGCGATTAACGACATGACGCATCGTTCCAAATATTCGGTCATGTTGTACGCGGGCACCACGAAGGTGAGCGTCTTCTTCTCCTGCATAGTCTTCCTTGGTAGGACGAGGTGACCTGCCGCGCGCGGCGCGTGGTCACTGCGTAACGAAACTAACGTAGCACCTTGTTCGCTTCAGGGGAACGGTTTGTACGCAATAGGCACCCTGAATAGCGCAATCTGCACCTGAAATTTCCCTTAAGGGTACCGTTGTTGACGATTCGTCAGTTTTCGTCGATGCTTGTTGGCTTGTGCGATGCTTGCGATTCCCCTGTTGCTGGTACTGTTCGATTCTTGTGTCTGGCGCCTGTTGGCGTTGGCTGCGATGCTTGCGATGACTGGGGGCGGCTGGGTTTTACGACTGCTGTTCGGCTTGCGTGCCTTGGCTTCCGGCTGCGTCTTGTTCGGTATTCTGTTCAGCGTTCTGCTCGGCTGGGCTTTCCGTATTGTTTTGTGATTGTGCCTCTTTTGCGGCCTTGCGCTCGCGTTTCGCGATTTCCTTGATTTCGCGCCTTTCCTGCTTTTCCGCCTCTTTTGTGGCTTTGTCGCTTTCGAAACGCAGTTCCGGCTTGGCTTCCATGCGGCTCAAGCCATGCCAGGCTAGATTCACGATGTGCGCGGCAATCTGCTCTTTACTGAGTTTGCGCTGGTCCGCCCAATACTGGCAGGTATATACGGTCATGCCGATGAGCATCTGCGCGTAGTATGGCACGCCCTTGGCCGGCAGATGCTGGCGTTTGAACGCTTCGGCGAGAATGTCTTCCACGCGCAGGGCGATGTCTCCCAAAAGCGAATTGAACGAGCTGGCCGGATCGGTTTTCGGCGAATCGCGGGTGAGCACGCGGAATCCTTCAGCATTCTCCTCAACATAGGTGAGCAGTGCCAGCGCCGTGCGTTCCACGATTTGACGGGGGTGCGCTTGTGGGTCGGAGAGCGCGTTGACGAGCGTGTCGGTAAGCGCGCGCATCTCACGGTCCACCACCACAGCGTACAGGCCCTCTTTGCCTCCGAAATGCTCGTACACAATGGGTTTCGACACTTTCGCGGTGGCGGCGATCTCCTCCACGCTCACTGCTTCGAACCCCTTCGACGCGAACAGCGAACGACCGATTTCGATGAGCTGCTCACGCCGCTGATACGACGTCATTCTGGATGTATTGGCCATGCCGTCCAGTTTTTCATGCCCCGTGGATAGTCTGTCCGATTCTGGTGAATCGGACAACTGTGGTGCGTATGGCGTTGTCTACTTGTCCGTTTCTCCCGAATCGGTCATCTGAACGTCGGATTCGGATGGTTTGTTGTCCGATTCTGCAGAATCGGACATTCGTGGTGCGTCCGCGGGGCGGAGCCGGTGTGTCCGTTGCGCTTTTTAGGCTGGAGTCATGGATACGAATGTGATTATTGCGATTGTCGCCGTTGTCGTTATCGCGGCAATTCTGGTGATTGGCGGTTGGTGGCTCGGTAAGACCCGCAAGAACGCCGTCGATAAGTCCACGGAGGATGCGAAAGCCAAGGCTGACGCCCGTCTTGCCGCGGAAGCAAAGTCGGTTGCGGCTGATTCTTCCACGGTGAAGCCGTCCGTTGATTCCAATGTTGATGCAGCTGAAAAAGCTCCGGCTGAAAGTCAGCAGAAGTCCTCAGCTCAAGCTTCCTCTTCCGAAACGGCAGCTCCTGCACCAGCCACCGAAGCCAAGCCCGAACCGGTTCATGAAACCCCCGAATCCGCCGGCACGCGCATGCAGCGTCTTAAGGCGCGCCTGTCGAAATCCGGCAATCCGTTCGGCAAGGCTCTGTTCAACATTCTTGCGAAGGATCAGCTTTCCGAAGCCGACTGGGAAGACGTCGAAGACACCCTTCTGCTTGCCGATGTTGGCGCGGAAGCCAGCGAACAGCTCGTCGAGGAACTGCGCAACGACGCCCGAATCGCAGGCCAGTCCGATCCGGCCGAAGTGCGTGCCGCGCTGAAGGACAAGCTGTTGAAGCTCGTAGGCACTGACACGGATCGCCGCCTCAATGCCAATAAGGAAGACGCGAACAAACCAAGCGTCATCATCATGGTCGGTGTGAACGGCACGGGCAAAACCACCACTGCGGGCAAGCTTTCCCGCCTGCTTGTTTCCGAAGGCAAGCAGGTCATGTTGGGCGCTGCCGATACCTTCCGCGCGGCGGCCGCCGACCAGTTGGAAACTTGGGGTGCCAAGGTCGGCGTCCCGGTCGTGCGTTCCGACAAGGACGGCGCCGATCCGGCGTCCGTCGCATTCGAGGCCAGTGCCAAGGCCAAGGAAGAGAACGCCGACGTGCTCATCATCGACACTGCGGGCCGCCTGCAGAACAAGGCGAACCTCATGGACGAGCTCGGCAAGATCCGCCGCGTTACCGAAAAGAACCTTCCGGTCGACGAGGTGCTGCTCGTGCTCGACGCCACCACCGGCCAGAATGGCATGACCCAGGCCAAGGTGTTCGCCGAAGCCATCGGCATTACCGGTGTGGTGCTCTCCAAGCTCGACGGCTCCGCAAAGGGTGGCATTGTGATTTCCGTGCAGAAGGAGCTTGGCGTGCCCGTCAAGCTCGTCGGCCTTGGCGAAGGTCCGGACGATCTCGCCCCGTTCGATCCGGAAGGCTTCGTCGACGGCATCCTCGCCTGAGCTGATTGCGCTCCCGAGAAAGCCTCCCCGCGTGGGAGGCTTTCTTTTTACCCCCGACCAGTCCTATTTCGCCTATATATGGCAGATTTGCCGGTTCGTCCGCTGGTTTCTCGCTTATATATGGCAGATGCTTTTGGAGAAAGTCGACTTAGAAGGTATATGTTTACCCCCGAAAGCACCTTTTTTGCGAGTGAGAGTGCCATATATGGGCGAAATGCCTCGCGTCAGTCCTCCAAATCTGCCATACATAAGGCAGATACGCTGAAAAATGGGCTGATAGTGGTTTGGCCTGAGAGCGGTGCGCAATCTGAAACAAAACGTGCCAGCCGCTTTATTCCGCCGTTTTCGGTTGACGTAATGGCGAGATGGCGTTACCTTGCTGTAACACGTCGTAACGTTTTCAAAACGCGGGCGGCGTTCCATACCGTTTTGTCAGCCCCATACGATGGGGCCGGAAATGTGAACTCAAAAAGAAAGAAAGAGGAGGGTGACATGGGTCAGCTTGATTCTGGAAATGCCGCGTGGATTTTGACGTCCGCGTCCCTTGTGTTCCTCATGACGCCTGGTGTGGCGTTCTTCTACGGTGGCATGGTCCGCGCAAAGGCCGTGCTGAACATGATGATTATGGAGGCGGCCGCTCTGTCCGTCACAATGGTGATCTGGGTGCTGTGGGGCTGGTCCATCGCCTACGCAGGCACTTCGGTCGGCGGTGTCTTCGGTGATCCGGCCACAGGCTTCCTGCTGAAGGATTCCATGGTTTCCGACGGCGGTGTCTTCACGTCGGCTTCGCTGAACTCCAACAACTACCCGGTCAGCGTCGATGTGGCGTTCCAGTCCGCATTCGCCATGATTACCGTCGCTCTGATTTGCGGCGCTATCGCTGAACGTGTCAAGTACTCCACGTGGATGATTTTCGTCGCGCTGTGGATTACCTTCGATTACGCTCCGCTCGCCCACATGGTGTGGAATGGCGGTCTGCTGAGCGCTGACGGCGCGATCTCCCAGGCTATCGGCGCTGCCGCCCACGATTTCGCAGGTGGTACGGTCGTGCACATCAACGCTGCAGTCGCCGCTCTGGTGATCGTGTTGATCATCGGCAAGCGCAAGGGCTTCGGCACCCAGCCGTTCCGTCCGCACAATGTTCCGTTCGTGATGCTTGGCGCCTTCCTGCTGTGGTTCGGATGGTTCGGCTTCAACGCTGGTTCCGCGTTTGCCGCCAATGGCACCGCAGGCTACGCTTGGGTTTCCACTTCCGCTGCAACCGCCGCCGCAATGCTCTCTTGGGGCTTCACTGAGAAGATCCGCACCGGCCACTACACCGCCATGGGTGCCGCTTCCGGCATCGTCGCAGGTCTGGTTGCCATCACTCCGGCCGCCGATGTGGTTTCCCCGCTGTGGGCCATCGTGCTCGGTGCCATCGCCGGCGTGCTCACCTGCCTCGCTTGCGGCCTGAAGTTCAAGCTCGGCTACGATGATTCTCTCGACGTTGTCGGCGTCCACGGCGTCGGCGGCTTCACCGGCACTGTGCTTATCGGCTTCTTCGGCGAAGGTACCGGTCTGTTCGCGGGCGGCGACTGGAAGCAGCTGGTTGTGCAGCTCATCGTTGCCCTCGTTGCCATCATCTGGTCCGCTGTTGTCACCGGCATCATCGCCTTCGCTCTGGAGAAGACGATTGGTTGGCGTGTCACCGAAGCTCAGGAAGTCGGCGGTATCGATCTTGCCGATCAGGGCGAACGTGCTTACGATTTTGCTGGTACCGCCAGCTCTGTTCTCAAGGAGGTGAAGTGAGATGAAGCTCATTACCGCTATCATTCAGCCGCATAAGCTTGACGATGTCAAGGAAGCCCTCGCTGCCGCAGGTGTTCACGGTCTGACCGTGTCTGAGGCTAACGGTTACGGCCGCCAGCGTGGCCACACCGAGGTTTACCGTGGCGCCGAATACACCGTGGATCTCATTCCGAAGATTCGCGTCGAGGTGCTGTCCGATGACGCCGATGCCGAGACTCTGGTCGGTGTGATCGTCAAGTCCGCCGGCTCCGGCACCATCGGCGACGGCAAGGTCTGGGTTGCCCCGCTTGATTCGGTGACCCGCGTGCGTACCGGCGAGACCGGCTCTGCCGCTATCTGATAATTCATTCGGATAGATATTAAGGGCCCCGGGCTTAGGTTCGGGTTATCAATAGACAGATCCCCGTACGTGCTTCGCGCCGTGCGGGGATTTTCATACGTTTTTCGCGTCAGATTGTCTGCTTCGGATTTCCCCGCTTTCGCTTTTATCTGCTCAGATTTGCTTGCTTTTGCGAAGATTCATAAGGATTTGCTATGACTTCAGCGGTTGATGGTCTTAAACAACGTTTCATGGATATAAGTCAGCCGGATGCCGACGGCGTGTACCGCGATGGTGCGGCGAAACGTAAGGCTCGTACGGATCTGGCCGTGGATTGCCTCAAACAATTGTGGCAGGAGGCTTGCCAGACGGTGTCTTTTGACGTTCCGCAGTCCGGCATTGGTCTTGGCGCGGTGGGTTCGTTGGCCCGCGGCCAAGTGGGACCGAGTTCCGATCTTGACTTGGTGGTCATTTATGAGCCTCACGCACTCACTGACCGGCAGCTCAATGAGCTTGCCAACAAATTGTGGTATCCGATTTGGGATTCGGGTCTTGATCTTGACCAGTCGGTGCGTACCCGCGCGCAGTGCGAGGCGGTCACCGACCATGATCTGCCCGCCGCGATGGGTTGGCTGGACGTGGTGCCGATCGCGGGCGACACGCAGCTGATCGAATCCACGGCTATCTCCATTTTAGAGCGTTGGCGTAGGGCCGCCCGTAAGCGCTTGCCCGAATTGTTGGGTTCCGCCAAGTCTCGTTTGGATGAGTTCGGCCGTATGGCGTATAGCAATCAGCCTGATATTAAGGAGTCTCGCGGTGGTTTGCGCGATTCCGTGCTGGTCTCCGCGCTTGCCGCTTCTTGGCTTGCCGACCGCCCGCACGGCCAGTATGACGATGCCGTCGAACGGTTGTTGGATGTGCGCGATTGCATTCATTTGGTGGCCAATAAAGACACGAATATGTTGCTCGCTCCTTATCAGGCGAAGGTTTCGGCGATGCTGGGTTTGGCTGATCCGACGTTGCCGAGCGGCGAGCGTGAGGCGAAGTCGATTGATGATTTGCAGACGTTGCTTGCGCGTGTTGGTCGCCAGATCGCGTTTTCGCTTGATTCCACGGCTTCTCGCGCTGAGCATTCGTTGACTCATGAGAAGCCTCGTTTTGCGTTTTTCCAGGTGTTCCAGCCTCGTGGCGGCGGTAAGCGTCAGGCGCCTACGTTTGATGTGGTCGCGCCCGGTATCGCCAAGCATGAGGAGGAGATCGTGCTTGCGCCGGGTGCCGATCCGAAGTCCGATCCGTGCCTTGCGTTGCGGGCTGCTGTTGCTGCGGCTGAGTTTGGTCTGCCGATCGCGCCCGGCACGTTGCAGAATCTGAAGTCGTGTCCGATCGATGATCGCACGTGGAATGATGAGTCGCGTAGTCTGTTCTTGCGTTTGCTTGCGAGCGGTCCCGCGTTGTTGCAGGTGTGGGAGGAGATTGATTTTGTCGATATTCCGGGTCGTTTGATTCCGGAATGGTTGGCGATTCGTAATCGCCCGAGTGCTTCGGCTGCGCATCGGTATACGATTGACCGTCATTCGGTTGAGGTGGTCACGCGGCTTGGTCGTGAAACACCTCGTGGAAACCGTTATGATGATCGGCATTATCAGGCGTTGCTGTTGGCTGGTATTTTGCATGATGTCGGTAAGCGTCCGGGGGTTTTCGATCATGCGGCGGAGGGTGCGCGTCATGCGTCCATGGTGTTGAAGCGCATGGGTTTTGATCGTGACATTATTTGGTGGGTCACGTTGTTGGTGCGTGAGCATCTTACGTTGTCGGAGTTTGCGACTGGTCAGAATCCGAATGATCCGAATGTTGGTGACGAGTTGGCTTCTCGTCTTGATCATGATCCGCTGCTGCTTGACATGCTGTTCGATCTGACTCGTGCTGACGGTTCGTCGTTGGGTGCCACGGCCGGCGAGACCATTTCCAAACAGTACGGCTGGAGTAAATGGCGCGAAACCCTTGTCCGAACCATGTACAATGCCACCCGCTACCACATGTGAGGCCGCGTAGGCTGTGAGCGAATGCCCGGCAAAGCGACATGGTTGCCGATGCGGTACCCGCCGCGTCGGCGGAAACCCATCGTTTAAGAAAAAGTGGGGAACATATCACCTTCGGTTCACTTAAGCAAGTCACAACCAGGGGAATGGGCACCCGTACGAAAGATGTCCCCAAGTTGTCCACTTGGTTATCCCCATTTGGTGGATAACTCGATATGTTTTCCACATAGTTATCCCCAGTATGTGGATAACTCGGGTTTTTTCGGCTTTCTTATCCACAGCGAACCGATTCGCGCGTGTCGGGTGATTCCGATCCTGCCAATGCGGAGATTCCTCCAGAATCTCATCGCAACATCATTCGTGAAGTGGCACAGGTATTATGGTTTTTCCCGGTACACCACACATCGAAGAGCTGGAGAAGCATGGCGGAGAGCAATTCTTGGAACAATGGCCTGAATCAAGGGCAAAACCGCGGTTTTTCAGGCAATGGCAGCATTTCCGGCGCGTCGGGAACGGCTATTCGCGACGCCATCTTCGACCGTGTGCCGCCACATGACGACGCCGCCGAAATGGCGGTGCTCGGCGGCATGCTCATGAGCAAAGACGCCATCGGCGAAGTCTCGCAGATGATTGACATCACCGACTTCTACCAGCCGCGCAACCAAACCGTGTACGAAGCCATCATCAACCTGTTCTCCGCATCGCAGCCCGTCGTCGCGGTGCTG
>ENA-OWOA01000278-OWOA01000278.1-gut-metagenome-genome-assembly--contig:-NODE-278-length-13415-cov-3.163218_pt1 | contig 13415 bp, 8 predicted proteins | sample MGYA00248251_ERZ651780 | MGnify/ENA primary metagenome ERZ651780 (study PRJEB26908, sample SAMEA4031714) | gut metagenome | biome: gut; feature: normal infant; material: stool | place: China | collected 2015 ... | reverse complement strand
CTTTGATGCTTGCGCCGATTTTCTCTTTTAAGGTGTCCGATACGCGTTCGGGGTAGTTGAGATAGTTGGATACGGTGCCGATGGAGACGCCGGCATGTTTGGCGATGTCGGAAACGCCCACACGTTTTGATGCTGGCATGAGATTGCTCCTGTTCGTACATAAACCGGTTATTCCTTGATGTATCAATAGTCTACGCGCTCTCTTTTGAAATTGTATATTGAAAAACGCGCGACGATTTTGAAATTTTCAAAAACGAATGTAGTGTTTCAACTACAACATCACTGGAGGTGCTGCTGAGAACGGCAGGATGTTCTGGTGTATAAAACAATGGAATCGCAGTGTTTTCTGAATGCTGGACAGATCAAAGGAGATGCCTCGGCAATTTGAAAACGCAGTGAAAATCATTTGAAAAAAAGAAGGACATACTTGTGTGAAAAAACGCATGCAAGTATGAAAAAGTAAGGAAAGAGCAATGAATACTTCAACCAAGAAGGGCAAAGGATTGGGCGAATACATGCCGCTCGCCTTCGCCGCAGGCATCGGATCGATGCTGGGATCCGGCATCATCGTCGGTCTGTCGGCAACCATTGTGGTCTGGCAGGAAGGCCTTGGACTCGATACCACGCAGGTCGGCCTGCTTTCCGGTATTCTGACCTTCGCCATCGCCTTCGGCTCGCTGTTCGGAGGCCGCTTGGCCGACAAGATCGGCCGCGTGCTGTTTTTCAACTGGATCAACCTGTTCTACGCCATCGGTGCCGCCATCTGCGTGTTCGCCCCGAACTTCACCGTACTGCTGATCGGCCTGATCATTGCAGGTTTGGCTTCCGGCGCGGATCTGCCGGTTTCCATGACCATCGTCTCCCATGATGCTCCAGACGAGGCCACCGCCGCACAGCTCGTCTCCACCACCCAGGTGTTCTGGCAGGTGGGTGTGTTCATCTCCTTCATTTGCGCGTTCCTGGTTTCCGCCATGCAGGGTGCCACCGGTGGTCGTGTGGTGTTCGCCATCCTCGCAGTATTCGCTGTGATCGCATGGCTGTGGCGACTGCTTTCTCCGACCTTCCGCCGCTTCCATGAAGCTGCCGACGTTCGTGACGCCGCACGTCCGGCTGTTGTAGGCAACGGCAAGGTTTCCGTGACCAAGGTGCTGTTCGGCGCCGACAAGAAGGTGCTGCTCACCTACTTCCTTGCCATCGTGATCTTCTACGTCGGCTGGAACCTGCTGGCCAACACGTGGGGCCAGTTCCAGACCTACATGTTCTCCAAGGCCGGAGCCGCCCAGTCCCTGGCCACCGGCTTGGGCATCATCCTCAACTTCGTGACGCTCGTGCTCAACATCGTGTTCGCGTCCATCGCAGGCGGCAAATATCGTAACAAGGCGTTCTTCGCAGGCATCGTGATCTCGCTGATCGCCATGGCCGCCATGGCCATGGGCGGTGCGAACCTATGGGTCATCGTCGGCGCGACAGCCTTCATGAACCTCGGATCCCCGCTGGCAGGCGAAGCACTGTACAAGGTGTGGACCCAGGAATCCTTCCCGATCGAGATTCGCGCCTCCATCCAGGGCTTCATCAACGGCTTCTCCCGCCTGTGCTGTGGCCTGTTCGCGCTCATCACCCCGGCTCTGGTGCTTCCTGAAACCATTCAGACCACTATGTGGTGCTTCTTCGGCATCGTAATCATCGAAGGCATCGCCGGTACCATCATGATCCGTGCTCAGAAGAAGTACGGCACCGACGAAGAACGTCAGGCACGCAAGATCGCAGCCTGATTAGCAACAGCAATCACATAACAACTCAATATCTCCAATCGCAAGTCAGTTATGCAATACCTTGCGATTGCCAGCCAAAGTCCCAGCCATCGTCGCCGTTCGTTTCTCTCTCCTTGCGGCATGGCTCGGACTTTGGCTTCCCACCATCACAAACAAGTGATCTATTATTTTTGTAGACAAAGGGGTCATCATGGCCATTACTGATCCGCAGATTGTGCCCAGTACGCTGGCTTCGGATCTTGACATCATCAGCTTCACCGTGGAACACTACCCGGGAGATGCGCTCGGCATCGCCACCGCAGCCCCACGCATGACATGGGTGTGCTCCGGCATGCTGCCAATCGACGCGCAGATCCTGCTCAAAGTGACACGACGTGTTCCCGGCGGGCAACCTGTGGAAGAACGCACCTACCTGCCCACTGACACTTCCGTGCTTATTCCATGGCAGTTCGCGCCGCTCGCCTCACGCGAAGAAGTGTTCGCCACCATGCAGGCCGTTTCGGCAAGTCACCAGCCATTGGGCAAACCGAGCGCAACCCTGCATTTCGAAGTCGGACTATTGGAAGAACATGAGCATGTCGCCGATTTCGTCGGACCATCGTGGAGCGAATCCGAAACTGACCATCGTCACCTGCCATTAGTGCGCACCGAAGTCGAACTGAAGGAACAACCCAAACGCGCACGCCTATATCTAAGCGCACTCGGTCTTGTGGAAGCCGAAATCAACGGCGTCAAAGTCGGCAATGACGCGCTCGTACCAGGCTGGAGCAACTACAACCAGCGCGTGGAATGCTTCACCTACGATGTGACCGACGAACTGCAGTCCGGTGCCAATGCATTGGGATTCTGGCTCGGTGACGGATGGTACCGCGGACGCCTCGGCTTCGATGGCGGTTACTCCAACTTCTATGGCGATCGTATTGCCGTATTCGCGCAACTTGAGGTCGAATATGCCGACGGCAGTATGCAGAACATATATTCCAACGCATGGGACCGCCAATGGAAGGCGACGCTCGGACCGATCGTCTGCTCGGATCTGTGCGAAGGCGAACGATATGACGCTCGACTGGAACAGCCGGGATGGTCGAAACCAGGATTCGACGACAGCTCCTGGCAGCCGGTCGCGGAAGTCATGTATGACCCGGCACGTATTGAAAATCCTGAAACATCGCCGGTGCGCGCGCATGAATCGCATGAGCCGGTCAGCGTCGAACGCATCGGCAACACGGAAGATGGTCGTGGCATATGGCTGGTTGACTTCGGACAGAACTGTTCGCAGCGCATCCGCCTGCACATGCGCGATCTTGAAGCAGAACAAAGCGTGACGTTACGTCATGTGGAAGTGTTGGAACCGGACGGATCCATCGCCACGCGAACCTTGCGCAGAGGCCAGCAGTGCGATGTGTACACTTCCAACGGTTCCGACGCTTGGTGGGAGCCACGATTCGCGATGCACGGCTTCCGCTATGCACAGATCGAAGGTTTCGCAGGAGAACTGACCGCAGCCGACATGGATTGCCGCGTCTACCATTCCGTGATGGAACGCACCGGCGAACTGACCACATCGAATCCGCTGCTCAACCGTTTGCACGAGAACGCCGTATGGTCGATGCGTTCCAACTTCGTGTCCATTCCAACCGACTGCCCGCAACGCGACGAACGCATGGGTTGGACGGGAGACATCTGCCTGTTCGTGCCTACCGCGGCTTATTTGTATGACGTATACGGGTTCCTGAAAAGCTGGCTGAAAGACGTGCGTGCCGACCAGGTCAAGTGGGGCACTGTGCCGTTCTACGTGCCGTTCGTGCCGTTGGGCGTATGGGCGCATCCACAAGCCATCTCCACGTGGGGCGATTCGGCGGTGGAAGTGCCGTGGACGCTGTACATGGAAAGCGGGGACGTGCAGGTGCTCGCCGATTCCTACGATCTGATCCGTGATTGGATCGATGAAGTGGCAGGGTACCTTTCGCCCGATGGCGTATGGGATCGCAAGCCGGACTATCCGCTCGGGCAGCTTGGCGATTGGCTTGATCCGACCGCGCCTCCGGAAGATCCTACGCAGGCCATGACCGAAAAGGAACTGGTCGCCACCGCGTTCTACGCACGCAGCTGCATGCAAGGCACGCACATCGCGCATATTCTCGGCAAAACCGATGATGAAACTCGATTCGCCGCCCTGCGTGACCGTGTGATTGATGGATTCCTGCAGCGTTTCACCAACCTTGACGGCACCATGACATCCGACACCCAGTGCGCCTACGCGCTCGCCATCGCCTTCGGACTGCTTGACGGCGAACCGGTGCGCCGCGTGAAGGCCGGCAATCGACTCGCCTGCCTGGTGCGCGAATCCGGCGGCAAGGTAAGCACCGGATTCGCCGGCACGCCATTCGTGCTTCCGGCGTTGACCATGACCGGCCATAACGACGAGGCCTACGCGCTGCTTACCTCCACCGAATGCCCAAGCTGGCTTTACCAAGTGGTTATGGGGGCCACCACCACGTGGGAACGTTGGGATTCCATGCGGGCCGATGGTTCGCTGAACCCCGGCGGCATGACCTCGTTCAACCATTACGCGCTCGGATCGGTGGCGGAATGGATGCATGCGCATATCGGCGGCCTTGAAGCCGTTGAACCCGGCTGGAAGCGGTTCCGTATCGCTCCGGTGATCGGGGGAGATCTCACCCATGCCGAAACCTCTCACATCACCCCATATGGCAAGGCGGAAGTGCAATGGGAAGTCAACGACAATGTGCTTGATCTGACGGTTGCGGTACCTGCCGGAACCACGGCATTCGTGGATATCGTCGACCATGAGCGCGTCGATCTTGTTGCGGGAACGCATCATCTGCAGATGGCGCTGTAATCGTACGGAATCGTGTGAAATCGTATGAACGAAAGTCCTGCCGAAGCTGAAGCCAAATAAAAGTCGGCGTCGGCAGGACTGCGATCATACCAAAAATGAAAAAAGCTTTCTTCATCGTATATTTCAAATCATTTCAATATTTCAAAAAAGAACATGCTTCCAAAGGGGGAATCATGACAGCAAACGCATCACGCGAGCCAAGCACCGCAGTATTGGGTGATATCGCACCTGACAGCGGCCGCAAACTGACATCCACCGAAAAATGGCGATTCGGCGTCGGCTTCGTGCTCTTCTCGCTGATTTGGATGGTCGCAGGCACTTCCGGATCGGCCGTGCTGCTGCCGCAACGATTCACCGAACTGAACATAGGCATGCCCGAAGTGATTCTCGGCACCATGAATTCCGTAGGCTGCGTATTCGCACTGTTCTCCAACGTGATTTTCGGTGCGTTAAGCGACATCACGCGCTCGCGTTTCGGCAAGCGCACGCCATGGATTGTGGCAGGTGGTCTGATTACGGCAGCCGGCTATGTGCTCGCCTTCTCCAGTGCGCAGTTGGTGGGTATTGTGGCCGGATGGTGCATTGTGCAGGTCGGCGTCAACATGATGATCGCTCCGGCTGTGGCAGTGCTGTCCGACCGCATTCCGGAAAACGTGCGTGGTACGTTCTCCGCATTCTATGGTGGTGCGCAGATCGTCGGATCATCCGCCGGAACGTTCCTCGGATCGAAATTCATTGAAAACATGGGCACCGGATTTGCGATCGGTGCGGCACTGTTCGCAGTCACCGGTATCGTGACCGTGCTGATCTGGCCGCGCGAACGCTCCTCGGCTGCTTCTGTGGCTTCCGTCGAGTCTTCGGATGCCACCGCAAAGCTCGACGTCAAGCAGTTGCTGCGTTCGTTCATTCCTCCTACCAAGAATTGCCGAGATTTTTACTTGGCATTGATGGGCAGATTGCTGCTTATCTTGGGTTGGAACATGATTTCCGGCTATCAGCTGTATATTCTGCAGAAATACTGCGGGTTGAGCGTAAAGGATTCCGCGGCGACGATTTCCACCATGTCGGTGATTTCCATGGTTGTGCTGATCGTCACGTCCATGGTGTCGGGTCCGCTGTCGGACCGTCTGCAGCGCCGCAAGGTCATCGTGGCGATCGGTTCGGTGATTATCGCGATTGGTGTGGCCATTCCGTGTTTCATGCCGAATGCTTTGGGCATGATGCTGTTTGCAGGCATCGGCGGTGCTGGTTATGGCATTTACATTGCCGTCGATCAGGCGTTGAACGTCGATGTGTTGCCAAGTCAGGAAGAAGCTGGTAAGGATCTGGGCATTCTGAATCTTGCCAACACCGTTGGTCAGGTGCTTGCGCCTGTGGTTGTCGGTGCGATTGTGCTTGCCACTGGCAGTTATGCGGCGCTGTTCCCGATCGCTGTGGTCGCGGTGCTGCTGGGTGCGGTGTTCATCATGTTGATTCGCAAGGTGAAGTAGCTGCAGTTACTGCAGTAGCAGAAGCAACGCGCAGTGTGCTGGCGATTGCGGCACAGGTGATTTCGACATTGCGTTCCGTGTTGGCGATCAACGTTGTAAGATCTGCTGGCCCGGGCGCAATGCCGAATGTTGCGATAATGCCGGTTTCGTTCAGCGCTTCGACGGTGTGTGGGTCACGGGTTACCGTTCCGCCGATGGCAATGGTTGGTTTTCCTTGCGATTGCGCCAATTTTGCAATGCCGCTTGGCACTTTGCCGTATGGCGTTTGACTGTCGATAGAGCCTTCTCCGGTGATGACGACGTCAGCCCAAGCGCACGCTTCACGGCCATGTGCAAGATTAAGCACGAGTTCGATTCCCGGCTTCACTGTTGCGTTGAACAGGCCAAGCATGCCACCTCCGGTACCTCCCGCAGCGCCCGCTCCCGGAGTGTGCTCGATATCGCGGCCGTTATATTGCATGATTGCGCGCGCGAGATTCGCAAGCCCCTGATCGAGAAGCTCGACCTGTGTTGCGGTCGCGCCTTTTTGCGGGGCGAACACATGGGCGGCACCTTCCGGGCCGGTCAAAGGATTGGTGACGTCGCAAGCGAGAACAATCGGAACGTTTTTGATGGAATCGGAAACTCTTGAATCGTCAATCCTTGCCAAATCAACAAGAGCGCCGCCACCAAGCGGAATGTCGGAATCATGCGCATCGAGAAAACGAAATCCAAATGCGTGAGCCAATCCGGTACCGCCATCCGTGGTGGCGCTACCTCCCAAGCCGAGCACAATGCGATCCGCGCCGGCGTCGATCGCAGCGCGAATCAGCAAGCCTGTGCCAAACGTGGATGCAGCCATTGGATCACGGTCGGCAGGGGAGACCCGTTCAAGTCCGCTTGCCGAAGCCAATTCGACCACGGCGGTGTGGGGAATACAAGAAGCATGATTATTGCCAAGAAAGCCAAACTGAGCGGTAATCGGGCGGCCGATCGCGTCAACTGTCTCAGCACTGTGCAACGTGCCGCCAGTGGCATGAACCAAGGCGTGCGTCAATCCTTCGCCACCGTCGGAAAGCGGCAAAAGCCGGCATTCGGCCTGCGGGTCGCCGCGCATAATGCCGCGAGCCATCGCCTGTGCGATTGCTTCAGCCGAAGCGGCCTCCTTGAACGAGTCCGGTGCCAGCAAAATCCGCATACATGCCTCCTTCTACGTCTGCATCCATACAGTAATGCAGTGCCGGGGCAGAGGCTTAGCGGTAGCCTTCCCACATGGGCAGGGGGAACAGGGTGTCTTCGCATTCCGCCCACATGGCGTTCAGATCTTGGCCGGGCGTGCGCAGCCAGCGCAGCTGCACGCCGTCCATCATGGCGAATCCCGCATTAAGCAGACGACGCGTATCAACGCCTTCGGGCACACGCCAACGGATATTGAGCGCGGTGTCGGCATTATGCAGCTCTCGATTGGCGAAGTACTCGTGTGCCGGGTGGTTCGGGTCGATCGCTTCGGCACTCAACGTGGAAAACATGTGCACCTGAAGTGGTCTGCGTGCGTTCACCGCCACGATTCTGCGCCACATGTCGGCGATCAACGGTCGTGGCTCACGTACCATGTCGGTAAGAATGTCTTCCGTTTCGGAATCGTAGACTTCGTCCAGCGCGGCTGTGAGCAGTCCTTCCTTACTGCCGACATAATGCAGTACGCCAGCCTTGGTGAGTCCTACGCGATCGGCGATTTTCTGCAGGGAAGTGCCGTAATAGCCGAGCGTCCCAAACAGTTCGACGGCCGCGTTGAGAATCTCCGCCCTTCGGTCGACTTCTTCGTTGGCCATGATGATTCCCTCTTTTGCCCTTCATTGATGGCGATTCATGTGCGCTGCAATGCTTATGAATCGTCATTTCTCTCAAGTTGTAAATACTGCAGTTACTTTACGGTCGGTTAATTGATTTTTCAAAGAAGATTGGCGTGTTGCGGTGTTGGTTTTGATAAAGTACCTACCAACCGGTTAGTAGAGATTTCGGGGTTGAGGTCTCATGCAGATCGGTTAACCGATACGAACTCAAGAAAACGATGCGAAAGAGGAACGTATGAGCGAAAAAACCTATCCTTCCATCAATGATCTGACGCTTGAAGAGAAGGCATCCCTGACTTCCGGCGGCGACGCCTGGCATCTGCAGGGTGTTGAAGCCAAGGGCATTCCCGGCTATATGATCACCGATGGCCCCCACGGCCTGCGCAAGTCCAATTCGGCCACCACCGGCGAAGTCGACCTGAACAACTGCGTGCCTGCCACCTGCTTCCCGCCGGCGGCTGGTCTGTCCAGCTCCTGGAATCCGGAACTCATCCACCAGGTTGGCGAAGCCATGGCCGAAGAGTGCATTCAGGAGAAGGTCGCCGTAATCCTCGGCCCGGGCGTGAACATCAAGCGCAACCCGCTTGGCGGCCGTTGCTTCGAATACTGGTCCGAAGACCCGTACCTGGCGGGTCATGAAGCCATCGGCATCGTCGCCGGCGTGCAATCCAAGGGCGTGGGCACTTCGCTCAAGCATTTCGCCGCCAACAATCAGGAAACCGATCGTCTGCGCATCAGCGCCAACATCTCCCAGCGTGCGCTGCGCGAAATCTACTTCCCGGCGTTCGAGCACATCGTCAAGGAAGCCCAGCCGTGGACCATCATGTGCGCATACAACTGCATCAACGGCGTGCATGCCGCCCAGGACCACTGGCTGCTCACCGACGTGCTGCGCGACGAATGGGGTTTCCAAGGCATCGTCATGAGCGACTGGGGCGCCGACCATGATCGCGTCGCATCCCTCAACGCGGGCCTCAACCTCGAAATGCCGCCAAGCTACACCGACGACCAAATCGTGTATGCGGCACGCGACGGTCGCATCCAGCCGGCACAGCTCGACCACATGGCACAAGGCATGATCGACCTGGTCAACAAGACGCGCGCAGCCATGAGCATCGAAAACTATCGTTTCGACATCGAAGCTCACTACGAAGTCGCACTTCAGGCGGCCATCGAATCCATGGTGCTGCTCAAGATCGATGATGCCATCCTTCCGGTCGCCGGCGATGCCAAGGTCACGGTCATCGGCGAATTCGCACGCACTCCGCGCTACCAGGGCGGCGGCTCCTCGCACATCACCCCAACCAAGATGACCAGCTTCCTCGACACCCTCACCGAACGCGGCGTGGACGCCAAGTTCGCCCCAGGCTTCACCCTCGACCTCGAACCGGCCGATCCGGCACTCGAAGCCGAAGCCGTCGACGCTGCCAAGGGCGCCGACGTGGTGCTCATGTTCCTGGGGCTCCCCGAAGCAGCCGAATCCGAAGGCTTCGCCCGTGAGACCCTCGCCATGCCGGCCAAGCAGATCGCACTGCTCGAAGCCGTCGCAGCCGAAAACAAGAACGTTGTGGTCGTACTCTCCAACGGCTCCGTCGTCACCGTGGCACCGTGGGCCAAGAACGCCAAGGGCATCCTCGAATCCTGGCTGCTCGGCCAGTCCGGCGGTCCGGCGCTCGCTGACGTGCTGTTCGGCAAGGTGAGCCCGTCCGGCAAGCTCGCGCAGACCATTCCGTTCGACATCAACGACGATCCGAGCACCATCAACTGGCCGGGCGAAGAGGGGCATGTCGACTACGGCGAAGGCGTGTTCGTGGGCTACCGCTATTACGACACCTACAACAAGGCCGTCGACTACCCGTTCGGCTTCGGCCTGAGCTACGCCACGTTCGAAGTGAGCGACGTGAAGGCCGTCAAGACCGGTGCCTGTACCGCATCCGTCAGCGCAGTGGTCAAGAACACCTCGAACGTTGACGCCGCCGAAACCGTGCAGGTGTACGTGGCTCCCGGCAAGGCCGACGTAGCCCGCCCGAAACACGAGCTTAAGGGCTTCAAGAAGGTATTCCTCAAGGCTGGCGAATCCGCAGAAGTCTCCTTCGAGCTCGACGATCGCGCCTTTGCCTACTGGTCTGAGAGGTTCAATGACTGGCACGTGGAGAGCGGCGAATACACCATCGAGGTCGGCACGTCCAGCCGTGACATCGCCGGTTCCGCGGTGGTGGAGCTCGACGGCGACGGCAAGGCCCAGCCGCTCACCGAATGGTCCAACTTCATGGAATGGCGTAAGGATCCGCTCGGTTCCAAGGTGCTTGAAATCCTGCGTGCCGAGGGCGAAGTCGGCCGCATGCCGGTGGTGCCCGACAACGACATGACCCGCCTGTTCCTCGATTCCATGCCGATCAACAGCATGTCGGTGCTGATGGGCGCCGATGGCAAGCAGATCTTCGAATACATGCTTGAGAAGTACGCTGAACTCACCAAGTAGTTTCGTAGGATTCAAGGCTTAAGGCCGAGGGATTCGATCCGTTAACTCTGAACCGGTGCGGATCTGATTCCTCGGCCTTTTTTGTCGCGGACGATGAGATGCGCGACACGCTAATCGTTGCATGTACAACAGTTGTATATGCAACGGTTTAGCATGTGTGGTGTGACGGAAGTGACGAATGAACAATACAAGGAACCGTCAGGTTCACGACTTGCCGAAGTCTGGGAAAGTGGCCTGACCAAGCCTCCCAGCGTGGCCATTCGCTCGCTGCACAACGTGGTCAACCGGTATTTGCGCGTCACCCGTCCCGAAGAGGCGGAAGACGTCAGCAACGGCAACGTTGACATCATCGTGTACTTGGCAAGACATGATAACGAGGAGATCTTCCCTCAAGACATCGAGCAACGTTTCGGCGTGACCCGATCCACATCATGCCGAGTGTTGGGACTGATGGAGCAGAAGGGGCTGATCGCCCGCGAGTCGGTGAAGCGTGACGCACGTCTGAAAAAGATCGTATTGACGGACAAATCGAGGCATATTGCCGAAGTGCTGCACGACAATGCGAAAAACATGGAACGAATCCTGTTGGAAGGTCTTGATGACGACCAGATCCGCCAATTCATGCACATGCTTGACGTCATGCAGACGAATCTGGTGAAAACAGGTTTGATCGGAGACGAAAGCCGATATTCAAGCTTGGAAATACAGGAACAGGATTTTGGCGAATCGCAGGTTTCGCAAAAGCCGCAGGTTTCGCAAGAATCGCAAGAATCATGCGATGGGCGGAATCCGCATAATCGCGATTCTCATGATGAATACGTTTCGCGCATACTGCGAATGTCGCAGGAAATGGCGATCGCAAACAACCTCAGGTAACACACGCAAGCAAGTAAGTACGAAAAAGAAAGGACAAGGAGTGACAGCGGCAAACGCAACGACGTCCACAACGTCAAAACCAAAGCAACACGTCATTCGCACACTGGGCAAATCCCTGCGCGAATACAAAAAAGCCAGCCTGCTCTCCCCGGTATTCGTAGCCGTGGAAAGCGTGCTGGAAATCCTTATTCCGACCGTCATGGCATCGCTGATTGATGAGGGCATCAGCGGTGGCAGCATGCCGGCGATTTTGAAATTCGGCTTGATTCTGCTGATTTGTTCGGCGGTTTCGCTGACATCCGGCTTTTTGGCCGGAAAGTTCTCGGCCATTGCGGGCGCAGGATTCGCCAAAAACCTGCGTCACGACCAGTTTGAGAAGGTGCAGGGCTACAGCTTCACCAATATCGACCGTTTCTCCACCGGTTCGATCATCACGCGACTGACCACTGATGTGACCAACCTGCAGAACGCATATTCAATGATCATCCGCATGGGTGTGCGCGCTCCGATCATGGTGATTGTGGCGTGGATCTTCTCCTTCCGCATCAGCCCATCCATTTCGCTGGTGTTCCTCGCCTGCATTCCGGTGCTCGCCATCGGCCTGTGCGGTCTGGCAGTACTGGTGCATCCGGTGTTCGAGCGCGTGTTCCACACGTACGACAAGCTCAACAACGTGGTCGACGAGAACCTGCAGGGCATCCGCGTGGTCAAGTCCTACAATCGCGAAAACCACGAAACCGAAAAGTTCAACCGCATTTCCGAGCGCATCTTCAAGGACTTCACCAAGGCCGAACGCATTATGAGCTTCAACAATCCACTCATGATGCTGTGCGTGTACGTGTCCATGCTGCTTATCGCTTGGATGGGTGCCCAGCAGATCGTGGCATCCGGCAACAATGCGGCCCTTGGATTGACCGCCGGCGATCTGACCGCATTGGTCACCTATGCCATGCAGATTCTCATGGCCATGATGATGCTGTCCATGATTTTCGTGATGTGCATTATTTCGCAGGCCTCCGCCGAACGCATCTGCCAGGTGCTGAACGAGGAAAGCACGGTTACGAATCCGGAAAATCCGGTTATGGAAGTGAAGAATGGTGAGATTGATTTCAACCATGTCACCTTCCGTTATTCCGCCACTTCCGAAAAGCCGGTGCTTGACGATATTGATTTGAAGATCCGTTCCGGTATGACCGTCGGCATCGTCGGCGGCACCGGTTCCGCAAAGTCCAGTTTGGTGCAGCTTGTGCCACGTTTGTATGACGTGACCGAAGGCTCGCTGAAGGTCGGCGGCGTGGATGTGCGCGATTACGATTTGGAAGTATTGCGCGATCAGGTCGCCATGGTATTGCAGAAGAACGTGCTGTTCTCCGGAACCATTGCCGAAAACCTGCGTTGGGGCAATCCGAACGCCACTGATGAAGAGATTCGTCACGCATGCCAGCTTGCGCAGGCCGACGGCTTCATTCAGGAATTCCCCGACAAGTACGATACGTACATCGAACAGGGCGGTACCAACGTTTCCGGCGGTCAGCGCCAGCGTTTGTGCATTGCGCGTGCGCTGCTGAAAAAGCCGAAGATCCTTATTCTCGACGATTCCACGTCCGCGGTCGACACCAAAACCGATCAGCTGATTCGCGCCGCATTCCATCATGAGATTCCCGACACCACGAAGATCATCATCGCCCAGCGTGTGGCCTCCGTGCAGGAATCCGACATGATTCTCGTCATGGACCACGGCCGCATCATGGCGGCCGGCACGCATGAACAACTGCTCGAAAACTGCGACGAATATCGCTCCATCTATGAATCGCAAACCAAGAATCAGGCTCAACCTGAGGAACTGCAGTGAAAGGAGGCAACAGATGACTGAACAAACTTCCGCATTGAAATCCAAAGACAACAACAACGCGGCTGGCAACCAGACAAAGCAGGCGAAGCGGCGGAAGCAGCAAAATCTGATGCAGCTCCAGAGTTAGAGCTGATCATCGCTTCCAACCAGACTTCTTTAGACAACCCATATTCCTATGGTATGGACAAGTTCAAAGAGGTAGTTGAGGATGTTTCCGGCGGAAAGATCGCTGTAACTGTTCATAAGGG
>ENA-OWOA01000274-OWOA01000274.1-gut-metagenome-genome-assembly--contig:-NODE-274-length-13587-cov-6.282605_pt1 | contig 13587 bp, 14 predicted proteins | sample MGYA00248251_ERZ651780 | MGnify/ENA primary metagenome ERZ651780 (study PRJEB26908, sample SAMEA4031714) | gut metagenome | biome: gut; feature: normal infant; material: stool | place: China | collected 2015... | reverse complement strand
ATCTATTTATGGCCGGGTGGAGAAGATGAAACATCTAAATAGCTTTATAATTAGATTGATTGGATAATTCCAGTCAATCTATTTTTTTGAAGGGACGGTGTTTCATATGAAGCAGAAAAAAGACAAATCGGATTGGCTTTCTGTTTTGTTGTCATTTGCAGCTAAAAGTAAATGGAAGATGATTTTATCCATGTTCTGCTCTCTTATCAGTGTAATGGGAGGCTTTCTTCCCTATGTCTGCCTATATAAGATTATGCAGTTATTTATCTTCGGTTCACCAACAGTTTCGGCATTTTTATTTTGGTGTGGAATAGCCATGTTGGGGTACTTCCTTTATGTGGTATTCTTCGGACTTTCAACAGTATTGTCTCATAGTGCCGCATATCATATTCTTTATGATTTGCGTATGGCGATTGCTGATAGGTTAATGAAAGCGCCATTAGGCAATGTAACAGGAAGTGCCATTGGACACTTAAAAAATATCATGGTAGAAAAAGTAGAAGGGATTGAACGCCCGTTAGCGCATATGATTCCAGAATTAGGAGCGAATATCGTTTTAGCCCTTATCGTTTTCATTTATCTATTCGTTATTGATTGGCGCATGGGATTGGCCTCTATGGTGACACTTCCTTTTGCGGCTATTCCTATGATTGTTTCCGGTAAAGGATTCAATGAAAAATACTCTGCATATATGGCTGCAAACGATCATGTAAATAGCGTAATTGTAGAATATGTATCTGGAATTGAAGTAGTAAAAACTTTTAATCAAACCACAAGTTCCTATGAAAAATTTTCGGAGGCAATACGGGCCTTTCAACGGTTTACATTAGATTGGTTTCAAAGTTCATGGAAAGCAATGAATCTTGTCATGTCTATCTTACCGACTACTTTTTTGGGAACACTTCCTGTCGGTTTGATTTTGTATAAATTTGAAATCATCACGCCCGTTGAATTGATTGTTTGCTTAGTTCTTGCTTTGAGTCTACTTCCGGTTCTAATGAAAGCGACTGCGTTTATTACGGAAATGAAGTCTATGCAATACAATGTCAGCGGTGCTAAGGAATTATTGGATATGGAAATCCTAAAGGACAGCCTGCAAGAAGTATTCCCCGCTTCTTATGATATTTCCTTTGACAATGTAACTTTCTCCTATACCGGACAAAAGGAAGATGTTGTACTGCATAACCTAAATTTTAAAATTCCGGAAAATAGCTTTACAGCTTTCGTAGGACCGTCTGGCAGCGGGAAATCTACAATCGCAAAATTGATCGCCCGGTTTTGGGATACCACGAATGGCGCTATTTATATTGGTGACACCAATATAAAAAATATTCCTCTAAAGCAGCTTTCAAATTTTGTTAGTTTTGTTACGCAGGATAATTTTCTTTTTAATTGTTCCTTAAAAGAGAATATTCGTCTTGGAAATCCCAATGCTTCTGACGAAGAAATATATGCAGCAGCAAAAGCGGCATGTTGTGATGACTTTATCACAAAACTGCCAAACGGGTATGATACATCGGCTGGTGAAGCTGGTAAATCACTATCTGGCGGAGAAAAACAGCGAATTTCCATTGCAAGAGCAATTTTGAAAAATGCGCCAATTATTATACTGGACGAAGCCACCGCTTTTACCGATCCTCAAAACGAAGAACAAATCCAAAAATCTATCGTTGCCTTAACAAAGGGAAAAACTTTATTGGTTATTGCACACCGTTTATCCACGATTCAAAATGCAAATCAAATTATTGTTCTTGAAAACGGAAAAATTCTTGACAGCGGCACACATAACGATCTTCTCAAAAACTGTACTTTATACCGTACTATGTGGGAGGCACATATCGGCGCTAAACATTGGGCTGTTTCACAGAAAGGAGGCTGCTAATTATGTTTCATTCTATCAAAAGATTATTACATTGGGCAGGCGGTTATCGCAAAAGATTGTATTTGGGTTGTCTGTGTTCCTTTTTCAGTGTATGGTGTACTGCTATACCTATTGTGATTGCTGCATGGACTTTGGGGCTTGTGATTGCTGACTTTCGCGGAGAAAATTCTCTGGAATGGAACATTATATGGCTTTCTTTATTCGGGATTGTTATTTCCATTTTTCTCCGATATATCTTTTCTTACTGGAAAGCAAAATTACAAGAAAGCATTGGCTATGAAATTGCTGCCGAAGAACGATTAAAAATTGGTAATGTTTTAAAACGTGTTTCTTTAGGGTATTTCAGCAAAAACAGTACCGGTGATATTCTAACAGCTATTACCGGTGATTTATCCAGCCTGGAATTACAAGGCATGAAACTAATCGACGCTATTGTAAATGGATATATCAATCTTCTGGCTATTGTAATAATTTTACTTATTGTCTGCCCTATGGCAGCCCTGACAAGCCTGGTAGGTGCGATACTCTCTGCTTTAGCATTAAATGGGATCAGCAAAAAAAGCCGCAAAAATGCACCTACAAAACAAATATCACAAGAACGGATTACGGACGCTTCACTTGAGTACATTCATGGTCTGCCAATCGTAAAGTCATTTGGGCAAGAAGGCGCTTCGATTGAAGAATGGAAAACAGCTTGTGAAAAACATAAAGATATAAATTTAAAGATTATGCACGGTTTTGTGCCAAACAACTGTCTGCATTTACTTGCTCTGAAAATTGCTTCTGTATTATTGATCTTGATTTCAGGAATTTTTACGATTCAAGGCAATCTAACAATTTCAATTTTCCTGTTGATAGCTATGTTTGCCTTTATGATTTTTGGCGCGGTAGAAAATATGAATGATTCTGTACATATGCTTGGCCTAATTGATACTTCAATGGATAAACTGGAAAACATAGAAAATGCGGAATTTATTGATGAAGCCGGGCGTGATTTTTCCATTGCTTCTTACAATATAGATTTTACAGATGTTTTCTTTGGATATGGGGAAATAGAGGTATTACACAATCTGTCTTTCCAGATTCCTCAAAATACCACAACTGCAATCGTTGGTCCGTCTGGAAGTGGGAAATCTACCATATGCAATCTGATTACCAGATTTTATGATGTAAACAGCGGCTCTGTTAAAATTGGCGGGCATGATGTACGAGAGTTTACCTGCGATAGTCTGCTGAAAAATATCAGTATGGTTTTTCAGAATGTCTATTTGTTCCGGGATACCATCAAGAATAACATTAAATTCGGCAGCCCGGACGCTACGGATGAACAGATTATCGCCGCCGCAAAAGCAGCCCGCTGTCACGACTTCATAATGGCTTTGCCGGACGGTTATGACACAGTGATTGGTGAAGGGGGTTCTTCGCTTTCCGGCGGTGAAAAGCAAAGAATTTCTATCGCCAGGGCGATGCTCAAGGATGCTCCCATTGTTATCTTGGATGAGGCAACCGCAAGTATTGATCCAGAGAATGAGCATTTGATCCAAGAAGCGATTTCTGCTCTAACACACGGTAAAACTATTATTACGATTGCCCATCGTCTGGCCACGATTGAGAACGCCGACCAAATCCTTGTGATTGATGGCGGAACTGTGGCTCAGAGGGGTACGCATAAGGAACTGCTGCAACAGGAAGGGACTTATAAAAAGTTCATCCAGATCCGCGAACAAGTCGAAGGCTGGCGAATACAGTAAGGGAGGTCTTGATGAAACTTCATGCGTCCGGGGATGACTATCTGGAAACCATTCTTGTTCTTCAAAAGAAACTCGGTATGGTACGCTCCGTAGATGTGGCCCGGCACATGGAGGTGTCAAAGCCCAGTGTGTGCCATGCAGTAGCAACCCTGCGGGACGGTGGCTTTCTCACGATGGACAGCGACTATTTCCTGCACCTGACCGATGTAGGCCGGGCAGTTGCCGAAAAAATCTACGAGCGCCATTGCTTTTTCACTGAGCAGCTTATCGCAGCGGGCGTTGACCCTGAAACTGCGGAGGCCGACGCCTGCCGGCTTGAACACTGTATCAGTGATGAATCTTTTCTTAAACTACAGAGAAAAATGCCGTCAGCGCCGAAACGGTCAGCAGTATTGTGGAATATGCCACGGGCATTCAGACCTTTCGAGCCTATGGTATTGGCGGAACAAAAAATGAGACGGTAACATCTACTCTAAAACATTTCAGTGATGTGAGCTACAACTACGAGAAACATGGTATTCCGACAAATGCAATACAATGTATCTTTCTGTGGATCGGACTACCTGTAATGATATGGGCGGCTTCTATCCCTATGCTGTCCGGGAAACTGGACCCGATTTCCTATTTGTTGATTTGTATGCTGCCCATGCTGCTTGCAAAACTTTCGGACTCCATCTCCCGTGGCCTGATGAGTTACAAAAACTTGAAAATCTCCAAAGATAAAGTTGTAGACATTATTGAAGAACCAGAGGAAACTGGAAGCATGGAACCGCTTCACACAGCTACCCATGAAATCACATTTGACAATGTAAATTTTGCATATGTTCCCGGTGAACCGGTACTAAAACACGCCACCTTTACGGTACCAGATCAAAAGCTCATGGCCATTGTCGGAGACTCTGGCTCCGGCAAATCTACCATTTTGAACCTGATTGCAAAATATTATGAAGCAACGAGCGGGACGATTTCGATTGGCGGTAAACCCATTAACCATATTGCCGCAGAGCGTGTACTGGAACAAGTTTGTCGCTGCCACAATGACAGGATAAGGAACAAGGGCATTTTCCGGGTAGCCGGGTTCGTTACCATTCGTCCCATTCATCAGCATTTTCCTCCAGATATTTTCTTAATTTCTCAAAAGAGCTTGTCCGCCTGTACTGTATCGTGCTTCTCGACGTGTTGAACAGCTCCGCAATCTCGGTATCGTTCATTCCCTCGAAGTAATACAGCAATATGGCTTTGCGCTTTTCTTCCGGCAAAGTACGGATTGCTTCAAGAAGCAGCTTTGGCGTGATTTTCTTCCCGGCTTTCTCAAAGACGGTTTCGGCGGCTTCACGTTTGAAATATTCATCAAACGTATGAAGCTGCCGCGCTTCGTCTAAGGTCATGTCGGAAAAGGTCACTTCCTTTGCCTTGTGTCTGCGAAGTTCTCTATGGGTGTCGCAAGCTTCATTGTGCAATACCGTATTACAAAACTTCTGAAAAGCACACTGTTTGTAAAACTCCCTGCTATTAGGTTCCACATTCTCACCTCCTTTCTCGTTGGAAAGTTGGTGGTGCTTCCCCCCTTTTCGCGGGGCAATACGGCGTTTTTCAAAAACGCCGAAGATTTTTTGAAATTTCTTCAAAAATTTTTTGAACGTACAAAATGCGCCCGTCCGAAAAGCCCGGACGGGCGCATAGGCATTGTAAGCAGTATCCAGATGATTAGACAGTTCATATATATAAGCGTAGTTTCCCCCGGTGGTGGGCGGGCTTTTTTTGATAAGTCAATAACTGTCGGATTTTGTCGATATGCTTTTTGCTTCATGGCGGCTACCTCCTTTAGCCGCCGATTTCAACAGTGATACCGCGTCATTTCATTAGAAGATAAAAAGAAACGGCGGCTTTGATTTTTCAAAGCTGCTGCGGAAATCAAAGAACGACAAGCAACAGTTCTGATTTTGCTCCAATATGGTTATTAGGGGCACAAATTAAAATCAAAAAAGAGCCGATAACAGCAGTATTTCAAACTGCATATTATCGGCTCTGCGTCTGTGCGTCTGGCTCTTTTAATTAAATTATTTCTGTTGTTTTTTGGCTTTATTATATGTATTAGCTAACTGTCCACAAGCTGCTTTAATCTCTCTACCATGAGAAACTCTCATGGTAACTTCAAGTCCTGTTTGCTCTAATTGATGTTTGAACGCAACCATTTCTTGTTTTTGTGGTGCTCTAATTTTTGAATTACTCGTCGGGTTGTATTGCAGCACGTTAATCATAACATTTTTGCCCTTAAACCATTTTGCAAGTTGCCTTATATCTGAGGAACGGTCATTTATACCTGGTAAAAGCAAATACGCAAATACCACTTTTCGATTATGCCTTTGAGAATAGGACAATGCTTGCTTAACAACATCTTCAATAGCGTACATGTGCATATGAGGAATGATACAGTTTCTCGCAGCCTGTGTTGCTGCATGTAAAGATATTGTCAACTGAATTTTTAGATGTTCTTCGCGCAATTTTTTTAATTGATTAACTGGACCAACTGTTGATACGGTAATGCCGTCGGTTGGAAAGTTAAGTCCATTTCTATCTCGAAGAATATGGATTGCTGCAATCAAGTTGTCGTAATTGAATAAAGGTTCTCCCATTCCCATAAAAACGATACGATTTACTTTTTGACGTATCAATACAACCTGCTGCACAATTTCAGACGGTGTTAGATTACGAACAAAACCATTGCGTCCGGACTCACAAAAAATACAGCCAACAGAACAACCAACTTGCGTACTTACGCAAACAGTCCCACCATCTCGCCGTTTAATAAAAACCGTTTCAATATACCTGTTATCTTTCAATTCATAAACATACTTTTCAGTATCGCTACTTTTATAGACTTTTTTTGTTGATATTGATAGATTTTCTTTGTGAAATGGCTGTTTATACAATTCCGTATATAAGGCTCTTGCTTTATCCTCTCCAATTACTTCCGACATTTCTTTGTAAGTAAATCCGTATGGGTCATTCAATATTTCCGTAGGTGTACTTTTAGGTAAGTGTTTCATTTAAATATCCTTCCTTTTCAAAATTAAAAAGTTTGTTTTTCAGAGTTTTTGATTATGATTTCTAGTTTTTCAACATCAACGATATGCGTTAATTTACATTTAGGGCAGAAAAGAGGAAAATTTCTTAATACCGTATTATAAAATACTTGAACCCTCGTCTTTCCGTTACAAATTGGACATTTTATCCAATATTTTTCAAGCATAATATTTCTCCTTTTGCGCAAAAAAATGCAGGTCAATTCTCAACATGAGCATTGACCTGCATTTATACATATAATACTACAACAAAATTAAGGCATAGTTTTTATACTATGTCTATACGTCGTTAGTTTTGTTGTATAGCATACGCAAAATAAGCATGACAAAAAAGCCCATATTGAAAATGGGAAAAATCTTTTTTGATTTCAATGCTTATCGAATACGCATGCTATGTAACATAAACATTCCCCCCCTTTTATATAATATTATATACAAAAGCAGCTTGTTGTCAACATATATATATATGAATTATTTTGGCTAACTGATAGAACTACGTAGACATATCCAAGAAGAAAGGGGAACAGTAAAATGTAATAGGGTGAATAACTATGGCAAAAAGACCAGTACCACGATACGACTTTAAGGCTTTTGGGGCAGCGATAAAGGCAGCGCGTGAGGGATGCAAGGAGAGCCGCAAGAAAGTAGGCGACGAAATGTTTATCTCGCCGCGCTACCTTGCGAACATTGAGAACAAGGGGCAGCACCCAAGTTTACAGATATTCTTTGAGCTGATACAGCGTTACCATATATCCGTAGACCAATTCCTTTTAGAAACGCCGCCGGAGAAGAACACGCAGCGGCGGCAGCTTGACGCGCTTCTTGACGGTATGAGCGATACAGGCATACGGATTGTAACCGCAACGGCAAAGGAGATTTCCGAAGTCGAAAAAGAGGGCGAATAGGAATGTCCGACTTAAAACTGAACAGGATTTAGAAAGCGTTGTAATCTTTTTTGAGGTTGCAGCGTTTTTCTTTTGCGTAAGTTTGGCAAAATCGCTTTTTCTCCGTAGTAGGTGATAAGAGCCTAAAGGATAAAAACATTCGTAGCAAGCATAGGAAGCGGGTACCCACTTCCGTATTTTCCCCTCCCGCGCTGCGGCGCGTCGGTTGAAAATTGCTTGTTGGGAAGTGTCCCAAACCCTCGGAACGGAAAGGAAAGGAGCGAATACATGAACGGACGCAAAAGAACGGTGCAAATCAAATTCAGAGTGACGGAAGCGGAACGGGATTTAATACTGGAAAAAATGAAGCTCGTACCCACCCGGAACATGGCGGCATATCTGCGGAAGATTGCCATTGACGGGTATATCATTCAGATAGACCATGCCGATATAAAGGCAATGACCGCAGAGATACAGAAAATCGGTGTCAACGTCAACCAGATAGCACGCCGCGTAAACGCGACGGGGAACGCATACCAAGAGGACATAGAGGAAATAAAGGGGGTGCTTGCGGAGATATGGCGGTTACAAAGATTAAGCCTATTAAAAGCACTCTAAGCAAAGCCCTTGACTATATCGAAAACCCGGACAAGACGGACGGAAAAATGCTTGTGTCCTCTTTCGGCTGCTCCTATGAAACGGCAGATATTGAATTTGAATATACCTTGTCCCAAGCACTCCAAAAGGGGAACAATTTAGCCTTTCATCTGATACAGTCCTTTGAGCCGGGGGAAGTCGATTATCAGAAAGCCCATGAAATCGGAAAGCAGCTTGCCGACGCGGTAACAAAGGGGCAGCATGAATATGTACTCACGACGCACATTGACAAAGGACACGTCCACAATCACATTATTTTCTGCGCCGTAAATTTCGTAGACCACCGCAAATATAATTCCAACAAAAGGAGCTATTACGGCATACGGAACATGAGCGACAAGCTGTGTCGGGAAAATGGCTTGTCCGTCGTCGTTCCCGGCAAGGGCAGCAAGGGAAAGAGCTATGCGGAGTACCAGGCAGAAAAGACGGGTACAAGTTGGAAAGGCAAGCTAAAGATTGCCGTTGACGCGCTTATCCCCCAAGTTTCCAGTTTTGAGGAATTGTTGCAGCGGTTACAGGCGGCGGGCTATGAGATAAAGCCGGGGAAATATGTGTCATGCCGCGCCCCCGGACAGGAACGCTTCACCCGTCTTAAAACCCTCGGCGCGGATTATACAGAGGAAGCCATAAGGGAACGGATAGCGGGCAGACGGGCAAAGGCGGCGAAAGCCCCCAGAGAGCAGCGCGGCGTTTCGCTGCTTATCGACATTGAGAACAGTATCAAGGCGGCGCAGAGTAAGGGCTATGAACAGTGGGCGAAAATCCACAATCTGAAACAGGCAGCAAAGACCATGAATTTCTTGACGGAACATAAGATTGAACAGTACGCGGATTTAGTCAGCCGGATTGAAGAAATGGCAGCGGAAAGCGGACAGGCGGCAGACGCATTGAAGGACGCGGAAAAGCGGCTTGCGGACATGGCGGTGCTTATCAAGAATGTTTCCACCTACCAAAAGACAAAGCCCGTCTATGACGCATACCGCAAGGCAAGGAACAGGGAGAAGTACCGCGCCGGACAGGAACAGGCGATTATCCTACATGAAGCCGCCGCAAGGTCGCTGAAAGCGGCGGGCATTGCAAAGCTCCCGAACCTTGCCGCGCTGCAATCGGAATATGAAGCCCTCCAAGCGCAGAAAGAAGCCCTTTATGCCGACTATGGGAAGCTGAAAAAGAAAGTCCGGGAATACGATATTATCAAGCAGAACATTGACAGCATTTTACAGGCAGACAGGCAGCCGGAACGGGAAAAGGGAACAGAGCGCGGATAAGGATAGCAAAATCCCCGCCGCTGTGCTATGATAGGGCTATCAAAAAGCAGAGGAGCGTTGAGCATGGAAAACCAGAAAATGCCGGAATATGAAACCATACGCGCCGCCGTTGCCGGGGAAAAATGGGCGGTGGAGAAAGTCGTGGAGTGCTACAAGGACGAAATCGACAGGCTATCGACGGTAGCGGTCAGACAGCCGGACGGAAGCACGAAACAGGAAATCAACGAAGATATGCGCCAGTCCATCACAAAGAAGCTGATAGAAGCCCTCCCGCAGTTCCCGCTTGAAGAAATGGAAAAGGGAAATGTCAGATAGGCAAAAAAAGAACAGGGCGCGGAAGCCAGTATATGACTTCCGCGCCCTGTCTTTTTATGGGTGCTGTTTTCGTGAATGTTACGCAGTAGAACGCCATTTTTGGGGGTAAAGGTATAAAGTATCGCCTATCCGATTTTCACGCCCGGAAAGCCCTGTAAATCAAGGGATTTTCCGCGCCTACTGCGTAACAGGGGCGCGTCTTTTCCTCATGCGCTCGGCGGCTTGTCTGCGGGTGATACGTTTCCGGCAGACGGGGCAGTATTTGACACTGTTAGAGGTTGACGCAAAGAACGCGCCGCACTCGGTACATTTCTTCTTATCCCCTGTCTGGTAAAGCTCCGCATAAAGCAGCCTGTCGGCGGGAAGCACCGCAACCCGGAACCACTTGCAGAGAAGCGAATAGGAAATGAGCTGCGGACATACGCACTCGTCCCCGTCGTCCAGTAAGATACAGTTCCCGTTATCATAATTGCAGCACGTCCGGCGCACAAGGGCGTTGACTTTCCGGCTCTGGGGCGGCGTCAGCCGCTTAACCCCGTTCATACTTCATCAGCGGCGTAAATGGGAAGCTCTGCAAATTCCGCTTCGGTCAAAGCGTCCACTTTGGAAAGGGTGCGCTTTGCAAGCTCCCGCATATCCGCGTCCATGTAGGGCAGCGCGGCGTTGACATTCTCAATCAAAGCCCGCTTGCCGCCCTCGTTGTAAATGCTCAAAAGGTTTGTTTCTTCAACAGTCAGTCTAATCATGCTCATACCTCCATATCGTGATTTTTTGTTTTTGCCGCCGCCTTTTTCGGGGCGGTCTTTGCCTTGTCTGCTTTAAGCTGCGCCCGGATAGAGGGGCGGGGCTTCCTTATCTCCCTGTCCCGGTTCTCCCCCTTGTCAATCAGCGCATACGTCCCATGTCTGCCCTCGATTTTGGAAAAGGAAAGGGTCTTGTAGGGCAGCATGGAGAAAAGGCGGTCAGTGTCCTTTGTGGCTGCAAGCCGCATGAACGCCGGGGAAAGCTCTGCCATGAAATGGGTCTTGTTCGGGCTGTTCGGCTCGTAATGCCGCTTCATTTCCCGCACAATGCGCCGCGCTTCCGTTTCAATCAGCCCGTCCCGCAAAGCTGCGATATGCATTTTGAAATCCCCCGGCGAAAGCTGCTCCCGGCTGCGCCGTTCTTCCTGTAAGAGCGATTGCAGCGCGTCCGGGTCGTTGGGTACGGCTTCAAAGCGTTCAAATTTCCCAAGCTGCGGGTCTGGGGTTCCGTCAAAATATCTCCCGGCTTCCTGTACCCTTTCCCCATGCTCATAAATCAGCTTCACCGTATCGGCGGGCAGCTCCTTTTCCTTGACGCGTTCATAGTGTTTAGCGTAGTCCAGTTCGTACAGGTTGCCCTTGATTTTCCCGCGCTCCGTTCTCGTCAGCTCGATTGCATAGGCAAGAACGCGGTCGCTCGTCTGCTCCATGTAGAAACGCCATGTGTTGTGGGGCGCGGTGTCTTTGAGGAAAACGTCGCGCTCCCGGAAGCAATGTGTCCCGGACGGGCGGCAGAACCACAAAAGGGTCTTGTCCTCCTTGCGGGGGCTTACCGCTGCCTTTGCGATAATCTCCTTGTCAATCTCCAAGTCGCTCTGGTAAAAGCCTGTGTTCTGCTTCATAATCGCTTCAAGGGAAGCAAACAAATCCATGTTTTCAAATTTGCTCTGTTCCGGCATGGGTCAGCTCCTTTCCAAGTCCTGTGACTTCTGCTTTGCGTTTTTCTTCTGCGCCTTTTCCTTGTCAGCCCTAAGCTGCGCCCGGATAGAGGGCTTCTTTTCCGGCTTGCCCTTGCCGCGCTCCTTATCGGCTTTGACCGCGTTAGCCAGGTCAACAAGGGAAATCTGCTCGCCCGCCTTTACCTTTGCTTCCAGTTCGTCAACGGTGGGGGTGTTGTTGATGATACCGTCAATCATGTTCCCGTTCTGCTCTGTGGTCTGCTCGGCGGTTTTCAAGGGATTGTCCCGCTGCGCCTGTTCTGCGGCAACGGCAAACGCCCGCGTCCCATTCCCCATAATCAGATACTTTCCGTCGTCCGACTGGTGGTGAAAGCCATATCCGGCGGCTTCTATCTGCTCCCGGCTCATGGCTGTTACATGGAAAGTCCCCCTCGGTGTCTTGACGGTTTCGCCCGTTTCCAGTTCGTCCGGGGTAAGGTGCTTTTGCTCCTGTAAAAACTCCGGCACTTCCTTATAACCGAAGCTGTCAACGTAATGCGCGGTGTCCTGTCCGTTCTGATGAAGCACTACCACGTCCGAAACGGAAAGGCTGTGTCCCTTAAAGTCTTTGGGGTGGTCGATATTGAAGCGGGTGTAAATATCTTCAAGGGAAGTCCCCAGTGCAAGGGGCGCGGAATAGACAAGCTCATAGTTCGCCCTGTCAACCACATTTCCCGCCGCCTGCAGGCGGTCGTATGGCTCAAAGCGGAAATCCCTTGTTTCGTCCCCGCCCTTTATCTGGTAAATGGAAAAGGTGTCTTTGTCCTGTCCGGCGGTCTGCGCCGTTTCCTGTGCCTTTGCGTAAAGCTGCTTCACGTCGCCCTCGGTCAGCTCGCCGCTTTTGAGCTGCCCCATAAGCTCGCGGCATTTCTCCGGCGTTCCCGTATAAAGCACGTCGCCCATTTTCGCCCGCCCGTTCTCCTGTGTCACATAGGCTTGCAAGAGGTAGCTGTTTTCCCGGCTGTCGCTGTAAGGGTTCCGGCGCACCTTGTAAATCGTTTCCGGGGTAAAGGCTTCTTTCGGGGCTGCGCCCGCCTTTTCCTGTGTGCCGGATTTTCCCGGTGCGGCTGCTTCCGGCTTCTCTTTCCCGGCTGTATCTGCCTTTGCCGGGGCTTCCGGCTGCGGCGCGGCTTCCTGTCCCTCTCTGGTGGGCTGCTCCTGTCCGGCGGTCTGCTCCTTGTCCTGTGCCTTTTGCAGCTCCGCTAAGTTCTCGTCTATGGAATTGATAATCTCGGCGGCTGCGCTGCGTATCGTTTCAAGGGAGCTTTTCAGCTCGGACAGCTCCCGCCCGCTGCTCCACCCGGCGACATAGCCGAAAGAGTAGTCCGACGTGTCAAGCCCGTAATGTTGGCAGACAGTATAGGCGACGCTTTCTGCTTCAAATGGAAACATTAACATTTGAAGCATTATACTCAGCATTCCAAAATGTTAATCATTTTAAAGAATGCTGAGAAATAAGACGTTTTTCTACTAAAAGATGTGCATTATTCGTTAGCGCAATCCACAAAGTCTTGCCATTTCATCTTCGTTACCCTCCCACATTGGTGCTTCATCAGATACAGGTGTTGGAACAGATTCCATTGCGTCTCTAAGCTGTTCAACAGATGGCTTTGCATAGTAGCTTTTGGTTGTATCAGTTCTGGCATGTCCTAACACTGTAGAAACCAGCTCAATGGCGATTCCATCCTGATAAAGATTTGTGGCTCTGGTTCGGCGAAACATGTGACAGTGAACCGAATCCGGAAGACTAACCCCTTTTTCACTGCCCAGAGCTGCATATTTTTTTATAATCCGCTGGACATTTCCAACGGACATCCTGTCTGTTACACCTTTTATTGTTGTGGAAAATAAGTATGCTTCTTTGGAAGAATTACTGTGATATACACGTATATATTCCCTAAGGTGTTCGACTGCTTTAGCTGTTAATTGTATGGTTCTTTCTTTATTACCTTTGCCGGTTATGAAAATATTTGGATATTTTGATTCCATTGCGATATCACATA
>ENA-OWOA01000271-OWOA01000271.1-gut-metagenome-genome-assembly--contig:-NODE-271-length-13681-cov-3.683034_pt1 | contig 13681 bp, 9 predicted proteins | sample MGYA00248251_ERZ651780 | MGnify/ENA primary metagenome ERZ651780 (study PRJEB26908, sample SAMEA4031714) | gut metagenome | biome: gut; feature: normal infant; material: stool | place: China | collected 2015 ... | reverse complement strand
AAGCCCAGATTTTTTTTGGGGGGGTACACAAATGTGGTACCCCCTCGCTTGCGAAGTCGTTTTCGCCTGTTTTATGTTGGCATTCGAGAAGGGAACGCGTTCGCCCACGACGTTCGGATGCTTGGCAGTCCGGGAGTCGCAGGGGAACGCGTTTTGTCTTCCTACGGCGCTTTGCAGCACTTTCGTTTGCGATGTTGCCGTTACCGTTACTGCACTGTCGTCACGGTGCCGTCACCCCAACGCTTCCGCAAGGAAATCGCGCTGCAGGATCAGCAGATTTTCGGCAACCGTCTCGTCGTTGGTCATGTGCGTGATGCCGGTCAGCGGCAGGAACGTGTGCTTACGTCCGGTTGCCATCAGCGCCTGGCTCAGGCGCAGGCTGTGCGCGATCGTCACATTGTCGTCGGCGAACCCGTGGATGAGCATGAGCGGGCGATCAAGCTGCGGCGCGTCGGCGATGATGCTGTTGCGTTCGTACACGGCCGGGTCAAGGCCGAGATAGCGTTCGGTGTAATGCGTGTCGTACAGCGTCCAGTCGGTCGGAGGCGCGCCCGCGCAGGCCGCGGCGAACGTTTCCGGCGCCTCCAACACGGCGAGCGCGGAGAGGAATCCGCCGTACGACCAGCCGATCATGGCGACGCGGCTGAGATCGGGTTGCGGAACGTTGGCTGCCGCATTCTCGCCAGCCAGCGCTTCCAACGCTTCCGGCAGCGCGCGCACGGCGTCGATCTGGTCTTCGAGCGTTACGGATTTCATGGTTTCGTAGATGGCGCGGTCCCATTGCGGGCCGCGTCCGGTGGTGCCGCGTCCGTCGGTGGCGACCACGATGTAGCCTTGGTCGGCCCACCATTGCGCGTCCCAATAGAAGGATTGACTTTCGATGACCTGTTGGAAGCCGGGGCCTCCGTAGGGTTTCATGAGTACCGGCAGGATGGCTTCGTGCGCGTATTCACTATCGGATGAGGGCAGCACGATCGCCGTGTACAGCTCACGTTCGCCGAGTCGGGTGAAGTGCACGTTCGGCGTGAATCCGGGGGTTTCGGCATGGTTTTCGATTGGTGCGACCACCATTGACGCCACGTCCGTACCATTTTCGTCGGTTGTGGCGATGTTCATGCAATGCTGCATTTGCACGGTTGCGTCGTCCATGCCCCGTCCGGTCACCACGCAGCCGTTGCCGGCGCGAGACATGCTCCACTGGCCGGGCGCGTAGGTGAGGGGTTCCCATGTGCCGTCATAGCGGATCGACACCACGTCGAAGCTGCGGGCGTCATGGTCGGAGGCATTCGACTGCCAGAGGAACGGCAGGTCGCTTTCAGGCAGGATTTCAGGGGTGCGCTGCACCACGCACAGCACGTCGTCGTCGGTCACGTCGAGCACTTCGCGCACCTGCAGTCCGGCCGGAGTGAAGGGCGTACCATCAACGGTGAGTCGGTTCGTATCGACGTCCATGTCGTTCATCGCGCATATCAAGCGTCCATCCGGAGTGAATGCAGGGGTGCCGTGGATGAGGTCGAGCCAGTAGTCATTGCCGTGTTCCTCAAGCACGCGCGTGGTGCCGGGGCGTTCGCCTTCCGCGTATTCGGGAATGGCGATGGAGAAGGTTTCGACCTCGTCGCCATTGTCGTCGGTGAAGCCGTTTTCCGCGTCACACATGGTGGCGATCGGCTCGCCTACATGGACGGCGAGCACCTGATCGTGCTGCTGGAGGCGGTCTTGCACAAGGATGATCGGATCGTGGCCTTCACTCCAGCTTACGGCGGCCAGATATTCGTAGGATTCATGGTCCCACTGCACTTCGTTGGCGATTGCCCCGTAGCAGCAGTTGTCGCTGTCGTAGCCGAGTTCCAGCAGGGTCAGCCGCACGTCGGCATTGGCGGTCAACGCTTGCGGATAGCGGTTGGCTTGCGCCGGATTGGTTGGATTCGCGGGGTCCGACAGATGCCAGATCGGTTCGGGGGATTCGTCGTAGGTTTCGAAGAGCACGTATTTGGAGTCGGGTGACCACCAGAAGCCGTCGTAGCGGTCCATTTCTTCGCCTGCGGCGAATTCCGCCAATCCGATTTTCCATTCGCCGTTCTGCGGTGCCGAGGCGACCACCGAAATCGCGTCGCCGGTTTCTTCATCGTTGGCGAGATCTTCGTCCACCAGATACGTGCCGGTGGTGTACATGATGTGCCGTCCGTCGGGACTGATGCGCGGGTTCAGCACCGGTTTGAGTTCATCTTCCTCTATCGTGATGGCTCGCGTCGCGCCCGCCGTAAGGTCGGTGAGGAAAAGCTGCCCGTTGATGGTGAAGGTCACGCGGTTGCCGGCACCGTCGACGCAATACGAGACGATGCCGGATCCGCCTTCGCGCGCACGTTCGCGTCGCGCCTTCTCTTCCGCCGGAACGTCTTCCGCGTCGGCGTCGGCAAGCAATACGCGCGGATCGGCGAGCGGAATCTCACCGATGTTGCCGTCTTCGTCGATCACGCTCATCCACAGCGAGGTGACGGTGTCTTCCGGACCGTCGGAACGCAGGAACAGCGCGCGGGAGCCGTCTGCAATCACGCGCGCCGAACGCGGAGCGCCGCAGGAAAATCGCAAGGTACGTGCTTTTTTACGGGGGAACTGTCGAATCGCATCTGTCATGCTCCCAACCTATCACCATCCCAATTCCACCTTCCGTGAATTCGTGCATCGTGGAAATCGGGGGCGAAGGTAGTCATATTCGCGGATAAATACCCCCTAAATGATGCTGGGGATGGATTTATGCATGAAATTTTTGCAATTAAAGGACTTACGAATTGGCGCTCGGCGCTCTACCGCGTAGGATGGGTGAGGATAGAAAGGGACAAGCATGAGTGTTCTCGACCGATTTGAGAAAAGCGTGGAAGGCGCCGTCAACGGGGTTTTCGCCAAGTTCGGGTCCAAGGACCTGCAGCCCGTCGACCTTTCCAGCGCTCTGGAACGTGAGATTGACAAAGAGGCCATGCCCGTCACGCGAGACCGTACCGTGGCGCCGAATGAGTACCGTTTCAAGCTGAGCACGCCGGATTTCAACAACATCGTCGAATGGGGCGCGGAAGCGTTGGCCAATGAGCTGGCCGACAACCTCACCCAGTACGCGAAGGACCAGCATTACGCGTTCGTCGGTCCGGTCGTGGTGATCTTCGAAGAGGACCTTGACCTCACCAAGAGCAATTTCAAGCTGACGAGCGAATCCGTGCAAGGCAATACCGTGCCCGTCACCACCGACGCGCAGACCGAAGACTGCCCGATGCTGGAAATCGGCGAACACCAGTATCTGCTCACGGAAAGCAAGACCATCATCGGCCGCGGATCCGACTGCGATATCGTGATCGACGATCCGGGCATCTCCCGCCGCCACATGCAGATCGACATCACCGACAACGGCAACACCGTCATCGCACGCGATCTGGGCTCCACCAACGGCATGTATGTCGAAGGCCATCATGTCGAGGCGGCCACGTTGCTCGACGGCAACACGATCACCATCGGCCGCACCCGAATCCTGTATTGGGCCTCTTCGCAGGATCAGGAGTAACCAACCCCAACCTCGGGAGTTGCCTCTATGCTCACTGAACTTACTTTCGCGATCCTCAAGTACGGCTTCCTCGTACTGCTCTGGATCTTCGTGGCCTGTACGGTGCGTTCGCTGTACAGGGATGTGGAAACGCTCAGCCCGCGCAAGTCGCGGGCTCATCGCCGTAAGGAGCGTCGCGCGCGCAAGGCCGTCGAAGCGCCCGCGCCCGTGGCCGCCCCGGCACCAGTCGTCAGCGCCACATCAAGCGCCAAACCCACCTTGCTGGTCATCATCGATGGCCCCCTTGCCGGCAGTTCCGTCCCTTTGTCCGGCAACACCATCACGCTTGGCCGTTCCGCTTCGAACACCGTGGTTCTGGACGACGAATTCGTCTCGTCCCACCATGCGCGCGTCTATACGGATCCCGCCACCGGCAAGTGGGCCATCGAAGACCTGGGTTCCACCAACGGCACTGTGGTCAACCAGCAGCGTCTGAACGCTCCGATGATTCTCGGATCGCGCGTTCCCGTACGCATTGGCGCAACCACCTTTGAATTGAGGTGACCCGTTTGCCGACTTCTCCCGCTTCACAACCGCTGTTCATGTATTCCACCGTCGTTTCCGATGTGGGTACCGTACGTTCCAACAACCAGGATTCCGCGTTCGCCGGCGAGCATCTGATCGCCATCTGCGATGGCATGGGAGGCCATGCGGGAGGCGACACCGCCTCCACCATCGCCATCCGTTCATTGGCGCATATCGAGCAAGACAACGTGCAGGGCGATGTCCAGATTATCGCCCACATGATGGAAACCTCGGTTATGGCCGCGCATGACGCGATCGTTGGCAAAGCGAAGCGCGAACGTCGTCTCGCGGGCATGGGCACCACCGTCACGTCGGTCGCATTGGTGGCCGGATATTGGGTTTTGGCGCATATCGGCGATTCCCGCGCATATCTGCTGCATGACGGCCGTCTGATCCGCATGACGTCCGACCACAGCTACGTGCAGCATCTGATCGACACCGGCCGCATCAGCGAGGCCGAGGCGCGCAACCATCCGCAGCGCAACGTCGTGATGCGCGTTCTGGGTGATTTCGATATCGATTCGAGTCCGGACATCGCCATACGCAAGGCACATCCGGCCGACCGCTGGCTGCTCTGCTCCGACGGTTTGTGCGGCGTGCTTGAGGATTCCACATTGCAGGAGGTGCTGTCCGCCTGCTCCGATCAGGAGGAGTGCGCGCAACAGCTGGTTTCGATGGCGCTTCGTGCCGGCAGCACCGACAACGTCACCGCGGTCATCGCCGACGCGACGCTCGCCCTTGACGCGGACGCGTTCGATCTGCCGCATCAGACGCCATTGGTTGGCGGCGCGGCCAGCGCAAGCCTTGAACCGATCGCCGACATCATCAACGAGCCGGTCGCATCCGCTCCCGCACTGCGCGAGGGCAAGAAGTCGCCGGCCGCCCGTGCCGCCGCACTGCGCAACGGCAAGAATCCCAACGAGGACGACAATCCTCCGGAACAGCGCGTGGCGCAACCGTCCACGGTACGCGAGGAGAACGGCGACCGCACCAATCCCGACACCGGTGAAATCCCCGTCGTGCAGAAGGACGACGGCCGCATTTCCGCCGATCCGAACGATCCGGAAGTCGCCAAAGCCATCCGCAACGAGCATATCGAGCAGCGCAAAACGAAGCGCACGCGCACCCGACGCAACCGTGTGATCGCCATCATCGTCACCATCGTGGTACTGCTGGGACTGGCGGGCGGCGCGTTCGCAACCTACCGTTGGAGCCAAACCAAGTACTACATCGGCGACGACAACGGCGAAGTGGCGATTTTCCAAGGCGTGCCGACAAGCCTGTTCGGCTTCCAGCTGTCGCACGCCGTCACCGACACCCATATGAAGACGAGCGAACTGCCGCCAAGCTGGCAGGAACAGCTTGCGCAGGGCATTTCCTTCGACACGTACGGCGAGGCGAAAACGCATACGCGACTGATCAAAAAGCAGTTGAAGCAACAGCAGGACGAAGCCGCGCAGAAGGAACAAGACAAGGCAAACGGCGAATCCGACAACAAATCCTCTGGTACGACTTCCGACAAGTCGTCGGGCAAATCAGACAAATCGGACGACGCTTCGGCAAACAAGTCAGGCGGTGACCAGTCATGATGGCAACCCGTCTGAAGCAATTCGGCCTGCTGCTGTTCAGCATGCTGATTTGCGGCGTCGCGTTCTTCCAGATGTTCGAACGCACCACCGGCGGTTTTCCGCAGAATTATTTGTGGATGCTCGCTTTTGTCGGCGCATTGTTCCTGACTTCCTGGGGATTGCCGCTGCGTTTCCAGCCGTATGCCAACCAGGCGATCATGTGTTGTGTGATGGTGCTGACTGGCACCGGCATCATGATGATCGCCCGCATCGACCAGGATTCGAACACGTCCGTCGCGTTCAAACAGTTGCTTTGGCTGTCGATAGCGCTGGTTCTGGCGAATCTGCTGGTGATCTTCATGAAGGATTACCGTGTGCTGAGGCGGTTCTCGTACGTCAGCATGGTGATCGGTTTGGTGTTGCTGCTGTCACCGATGCTTCCGGTGATCGGTTCCGAACAGTATGGCGCGCGCATTTGGGTGAAGATTCCCGGTTTGGGATCGTTCCAGCCAAGCGAGTTCGCGAAGCTGTTCCTCGCGTTTTTCTTCGCCTCCTACCTGTATGACCACCGCGACCAGCTGGCGGTCGGTGGCAAGAAGGTGCTGGGCCTGCAGCTGCCGCGCATCAAGGATCTTGGGCCTATCATCGTGGTGTGGATCGTGTCGATGGGCGTGCTGGTCGTGCAGCATGATTTGGGCACGTCGTTGATGTTCTTCGCCATGTTCGTGTCCATGTTGTACGTGGCCACGGGGCGCACCAGTTGGATTGTGATTGGTTTCATCGCGTTCGCCGTGGGCGCGTTCGCCGCGGCCAATATTTTCAGCCATGTCGGCGCGCGCGTCGACGCCTGGCTGCACCCGTTCGACTCGGCGCAGTACAACAAGGAGTACGGCGGATCCTACCAGCTCGTCACGGGTATTTTCGGCCTGGCATCAGGCGGCTTGATGGGCACCGGCCTTGGGCAAGGTCACCCGTCGCTCACTCCGATCGCCAACTCCGACTACATCTACGCGGCACTTGGCGAAGAGCTGGGCCTCACCGGTCTGATGGCCATTCTGATGCTCTATCTGCTCATCATCGCCGCCGGGATGATCACTGCGATGAAAATCAAGGATGGGTTCGGCAAGCTTCTCGCATCGGGCCTCGTGTTCACCATGGCCTTCCAGGTGTTCACCGTGGTGGGAGGCATCACGTTAGTCATCCCACTTACGGGTTTGACTCTTCCGTACATGGCCGCCGGCGGATCCTCACTCATAGCGAATTACATGTTGGCAGCACTCCTAGTGGTGATTTCCAACTCGGCGAACAAACCCGAATCCGATATCGATAGCGACACGTTCCAATATGAGGCGATGCAGGCGCTGCGCGCCCGCAAGCAGAGCCGCGCCCGCAGAAGCGTGGCCTCCGCGCAGGCCACTGAAATCATCTCCACGGAGACGCCGGTTTCAGGCACGCCAGTCGTACCACCCGCTCCCCCATCGGGCACTCCGAACGTATCGGACAGCATGTCAGAGGGGAGCCAAGCATGAATAAGTCACTCCGCCAACTCTTCACCATCGTGGTGGCGCTGTTCGTCATCCTGGGCATGTCCACCACCATCATCACGGCGATTCGCGCGAACCAGCTCAACAACGACCCGCGCAACACCCGCGCCCTCTACCACGAGTATGGCGCTCCGCGCGGTGCGATCCTCGCTTCGGACGGCTCCGTCATCGCCAAATCCGACCCTTCGAACGACGCGTTCTCCTACCAGCGTTCCTATACCGCCGGCGAACTGTACGCGCCGGTCACCGGCTTCTTCTCGATCAGCCAACGCGGCTGGAACGGTATCGAAGCGTCGCGTAGCTCGCTGCTGTCGGGCCAATCCGACCAGCTGGTATGGCAGCGGTTCAAATCGCTGTTCACCGGCCAGGAAAACAAGGGCGCGACCATCGAAACGTCCATTGATCCGAAAATCCAGCAGGCCGCCTACAACGGTCTTGCCAACAATGACGGCGCGGCCGTGGCCATCGAAGTGAAAACCGGTCGTATTCTCGCCATGGCAAGCACGCCAAGCTACGACCCGAACCAGCTGGCGAGCCACGACACGTCCGAAGCGAACGGCAATTATTCCACGCTTTCGCAAGACGAGTCGAATCCGATGCTCAACCGTGCCACCTCGCAGCTGTATCCTCCGGGATCCACGTTCAAAACGGTGGTGGCGGCGGCCGCGCTGGAAACTGGCGAATACCAGACCGACACCGAGATTCCGGCCGGATCGAGCTACACGCTTCCGGGCACGGTCACACAGTTGACGAACGCGGTGTCGCAGGCCGACGGTTCGGACGGCAAGATCACGTTGGAAGACGCGATGGCGTATTCGTCGAACACCGCGTTCGCCCAGCTGGGCGTGGCTTTGGGCGATGACAAGGTGTCGTCCATGGCCAAGAAGCTTGGTTTCGACAGTCCGATCACGGTTGACGGATCCGATTCCACGGGCACGCCGTGGATGAGCGTGGCGTCGAAGTTCCCGACCGACACGACCGACGACAAGCTCGCTTTGGCGTCCATCGGCCAAGGAGACACCGTGGTGACTCCGCTGCAGAACGCGCTGGTGGCGGCCGCCGTGGTGAACGGGGGCAAGGTCATGCAGCCGACGCTGGTGGATCGCGTGCGTTCCTCCGACCTGTCTGTTATTTCGCAGACCAAGCCGCAGGTGATGAGCCGCGCGTTCAGTTCGGGCACCGCCAACAAGCTCACGCAGATGATGGAGGCGGTGGTCACCAAGGAGAACCCGAATCTGGCCATCGACGGCGTGCAGGTGGCTGCGAAAACCGGCACCGCGCAGATCGGTGACGGCAATACGTCCATCGACGGCTGGGTGGTCGGCTTCGCCCCGGCGGACGATCCGAAGATCGCTGTTGCCGTGGTGGTGCACAATGTGGATTTGTATGGCTCGTTCGCGGCGGGTCCGATTATGAAGGCGATGATGCAGGAGGCGCTGGCAGAGTGAAACTGATTGAAGGACAGCTCATCCACCGACGCTACAGGTTGGATGCCCGTCTGGCCCAAGGTGGCATGGGCGAAGTATGGAAAGGCTATGATATCCAGTTGGGTCGTCCCGTGGCCATTAAGGCGTTGCGCGGCGACTTGGGCGTCACGCAGGAGGCCAAGCTGCTTCGCCTGCGTGCGGAAGCGCATAATTCCGCCAATCTTGCACACCCGAATATCGCTGCGTTGTTCGAATATTACGAGCATGACGGCATCGGCTTCCTCGTTATGGAGTACGTGCCCAGCAAGTCGCTGGCCGACCTGTTCCACGAGCAGAACGGCCCGATGGAACCGACCCGTCTGCTGCCGATTCTCATCCAGACCGCGCGTGGCCTGTTCGTCGCGCATTCGCATGGCGTGATCCACCGCGACGTGAAGCCTGCGAACATCATGGTGTCCGATTCCGGCGAGGTGAAAATCACCGATTTCGGCGTCTCCTACTCCACCAATCAGGAGCAGATCACGCAGGACGGCATGGTGGTGGGCACCGCACAGTACATTTCCCCGGAGCAGGCGCAGGGCCAGCATGCCACGCCTCAATCCGATATCTATTCGCTTGGCATCGTCGCCTACGAGGGCCTGTGCGGGCATCGTCCGTTCACGGGTGCCACGCCGGTCGACATCGCCGCAGCACATGTCAACAATCCGGTTCCGCCGCTGCCAGACTCCGTCGACGTGCAGCTGCGTGAATTCGTCATGTCGATGCTGTCCAAAGACCCGCTTGACCGTCCGAAGGACGCGTTGACGGTGTCGCGCACGTTGTCCCGCATCGAACGCCGTCTGCTCGACCAGCAGACACAATTGGCTGACACGATGGTGGTGCCTACAGGCGGAAGACTTCCGCGACGCGTGGTCAGCAGACCTCATATCTCCTTGAGCACTGATGGGAAGGAACAGGGATGAACATCAACATGCCTACCTCTTTGGCTGGTGGACGTTACCAGCTCGGCCAACTGGTCGGCCGTGGCGGCATGGCCGAAGTGCACGTGGCGCTCGATACGCGCCTTGGGCGTACCGTCGCGGTCAAGATCATGCGCGCCGACTTCGCCAACGACAAGATCTTCCTTGAGCGTTTCCGTCGCGAAGCCCATTCCGTGGCGCAGATGAACAATCCGAATATCGTGAACATCTACGATTCGGGCGAAGAGGTCGTCGCCACGGAAACCGGCCAGACCGAACATCTGCCGTATCTGGTGATGGAATATGTCAAGGGCCAGACCTTGCGCGACATTCTCAAAGTGAATGGCGCTCTGAGCCAGCGCGACGCCGAACAGGTGATGATGGGCGTGCTCAACGCGCTTGAGTATTCGCATCGCATGGGCATCATCCACCGCGACATCAAGCCCGGCAACATCATGATTTCCGAGCAGGGCGTGGTCAAGGTCATGGACTTCGGCATCGCCCGCGCGATCGACGATTCCGCGGCCACGATGACGCAGTCGCAGGGCGTCGTCGGCACCGCGCAATACCTGTCTCCGGAGCAGGCGCGCGGCGAAAGCGTCGACATGCGTTCCGACCTGTATTCCGCCGGCTGCGTGCTGTACGAAATGCTCACCGGCCGGCCGCCGTTCACCGGTGATTCGGCGGTGGCGATCGCCTACCAGCATGTGTCGGAAGTCGCCACTCCCCCAAGCACGATCGTGCCGGGCCTGCCGAAGATGTGGGATTCGATCTGCGCGAAGGCGATGGCCAAGGATCGGCAGAACCGTTACGCCACCACTTCCGAGTTCAAGAACGATCTGCTGACGTTCATGAACGGCGGTGTGCCGATGGCTGCCGCGTTCAACCCGTTGACCGACCTGACCAACATGAAGGCCCGCAAGCAGGCCGAAATGGATGCCGCCACCGTGCCCATGGCGCCGGCGACGGATGCGCCGACGCAGGCGTTCAATCCGGTCACCGGCCAGTTCGAGGCCGTGCCGAATCCGAATGGCGGAGTCGAAACGAAGACCCGTGCGGAACAGCGTGCCAAGGCCGCGCAGGAGCGTAAGAAGAAGCGGATCATCATCGCTTCCGTGGTCGGCAGCATCGTTGTTTTGCTGGCCGTCATCGGTATTTTCTTCGCGTTGAACGGGCATAAGAACACTGCGGATCTGGTGTCCGTGCCGGACTTCACCGACACGTCGAACATTTCCCAGGCGCGTGTGGAAGAACAGCTTAAGGCCCTTGGTCTGAAGCTTGACGCCCGTGACGATGCCACATCCAGCCAGCCAAAGGGCACCATCACCAAGCAGAATCCGCAAGGCGGCAAGAAAGTGGCGAAGGGCTCCACGGTCTCCGTGTGGTTCTCCACTGGCCCACAAGCGGTCCCTGTTCCGGATGTGTCCGGCAAGACCCAGGAGGAGGCGAAGAGCATCCTCGAGGCCGCCGGATTCAAGGTAGGCAACGTCAAGACCGTGGATAACGCCACCATTGCGAAGGATCAGGTGGTGAACACCGATCCGGCCGCGAATTCGAAGCAGACCAAGGGCACCATCATCACGCTGTACATTTCGTCCGGCATGACCAAGATTCCGGATGGTCTGGTAGGCCAGGCCAAGGATTCGGTCATCGCGCAGCTCAAGCAGGCTGGTCTGACGCAGATCACCATCGAAAGCGAGTATTCCGATTCGGTGCAGTCCGGTGCAGTCACCCGCATCGATCCGGGTTCCGGCAGCACCGTCGAAATGGGCACCGCGGTGACCATTTGGGTGTCCACCGGCAAGCAGCAGGTGAGCGTGCCGTTTGTTACCAACTCCACACTTGCCGAAGCAAAGAGCATTTTGGAGGCCGCCGGATTCCAGGTAAGTGTCAACGGGCCACAGGATGATGACGCGACCGTCGTGTCGATGTCGCCGAATGGCGGCAGCCAGGCCGACAGCGGATTGACCATCACGCTGACCACCAAGAAATCGTCCAGCGACACGAACAACACCGACACGAACAACAACGGCAACTAATAATTCAGGGGAGGAAGCGGCTCGACACCCCCCTCTTTCCCTCAAAAAACCAAAAGCAGCCAAAGGCAGCACAAAAAGCCAAAGGAGCTTTGCTTCCCGCAGGTCCTGTTCACGACCGTAAGCTTGGCCGAACGGCCTTGAGTGTGTCGTGAACAGGACCTGCGGGAAGCAAAGCGGCGCCGCAAGCAAGCAACGCTGCGAGCCAAACAGCAGCCATCACCCATCACTCATTCATCGCAAAAAATCGCAATTCAGCAAGCTCAAAAAAAAGAAAACTACTCGCTCACCTTAGGCTGCAATCCAATCGACTTCTCTACCGCCGACTCCTGCCCGCACACCTTAAGCCAGTTCGCCAACAGCCGATACCCGTCCTGGGTCATGACGGACTCCGGATGGAACTGCACCGCGTACATCGGCTTGCTGCGATGCTTGATGCCCTGCACGATGTGGTCGCCCTGCGTCCATGCGGTCACCACCAGCTCTTCCGGCACGGAATCGGGCTCCACGGCCAGCGAATGGTAGCGGGTGGCGGTCATCGGATTGGCCACGCCGTCGAAGATCTCATCGTCGATATGCTCAACCTGGCTGGTTTTGCCATGCATGATGGTCGGCGCGTGGCTCACGATGGCACCGAACACTTCGGCGAGCGCCTGCATGCCGAGGCATACGCCGAACATCGGCTTGTCGAGCTTCGCGCACAGGCGGATCATGTCCTCGCTGGCGCCGGATTCGGCCGGAGCGCCCGGGCCGGGAGAAATCAGCACGCCGTCGTATTCGTCGATCACGCCCGGTTGGGACGGGTCGATCGCGTCGTTGCGCACCACGGTCACCGTGGCGCCGAGCGTCTTGAGATAGCCGACGATCGTATAGACGAATGAATCGTAATTATCTACCACCAGAATGCGTGCGGAATCGGTCATCATGCTCCAATCAACGTTTGAACAGCAGTGTACGTGCGTTCCGTGCCGCAGCAACGTCCGCGTCTCACGCAGCGGCAGCCTTTAGATGGCCGTGTAGTTCGACATCTCCTGCAACATCGGAATAGTCGACGCGGCCCACGGGAACAGCCATTCGAAGCACGATGCGGCCGCTGCGAAAACCAGCAGCAGCACCAGCAGCAGGCGGAACTACAGTGGAAGCTCCGATGCCAGGAAAGGTTCTTTCCGTAAAGGCAGCAGTAGGACAGGCTGTAAAGTTCGGCGAGCCGTTAGTAATCATGGAAGCTATGAAGATGGAAACAGAGATCGTTGCGCCGGCAGACGGAACTGTCAGCCAGGTACTTGTAAATACAGGTGATTCTGTAGATACAGGAGCAGCAATGGTCATCCTGAACTAGGAGGTACGTGATGAACTTTTTCTCAATTTTAGGGGAGTTACTGGCACAGTCCGGTTTCGCCGCTCTTACATGGCGTAACTGCGTAATGTTCCTGATTTCCTTTATCCTGTTATATATGGCGATCAAGAAGCAGTATGAGCCGCTTCTTCTTCTGCCAATCGCATTCGGTATGTTCCTTGCGAACCTTCCGCTTGCAGGTCTTATGAATGAGGCAGATCACTGGTATCAGTCCGGTGTGTTAAGAATTATGTACATGGGCGTTAAGTCCAGCTTATTCCCGTGCCTGATCTTCATGGCAGTCGGCGCGATGCGCAAAGTTCTGGATAAATGCTGCGATGACCGTGATAATGATCAGGGACGGGAATACAACGCCCAGAGTCGCGACGATACCGCCAATGGAGCCGGCAAGTCCCTGTCCGACAAAGGTCGCCGTATTTACCGCGATAATGCCCGGGGTACACTGGCCGATCGCGTAATAGTCCATAAGTTCCTCTTCTGTTGCCCAGTGTCTCTTCTCAACGACCTCTCTCTGGAGGATCGGAAGCATCGCGTATCCACCGCCAAAGGTAAGACCACCGATTCTGGCAAACGTAAGGAAGAGATCAAGTAACTGATTCATGTGTTTTCTCTCCTTTATTCCAAAGTCTTGTTCTATCATATCTCAAAGACAAAAAAAAGGCAAGAAAAAGGGGTG
>ENA-OWOA01000265-OWOA01000265.1-gut-metagenome-genome-assembly--contig:-NODE-265-length-13847-cov-2.733696_pt1 | contig 13847 bp, 4 predicted proteins | sample MGYA00248251_ERZ651780 | MGnify/ENA primary metagenome ERZ651780 (study PRJEB26908, sample SAMEA4031714) | gut metagenome | biome: gut; feature: normal infant; material: stool | place: China | collected 2015 ... | reverse complement strand
CACGATCTGCACGGCGAGCGCAAGCCGGCCCACGCGGGCTTGGCCGAAACGGTCGAAGGCGCGGGCGTAGAACGGGGTGACGCAGCTCATGGCCAGCACATAGGCGGCGCTCATGGTGCCGGCGATGGTCCAATTGTCGTAGAGATGGTTGAGCGCCAGAACGATGCCGAGACTCATCATGGAAATCGGCAATCGTGCCACCGCACCGGACAGGCAGAACGCCTTGGCTCCGGGCAGCATGAACAGGCGCTGATAGGGCGAGTGGGCAGCAGACGACTTCGAAACCGCGCGAGTCGTGGACACAATAACTCCTTACTGGTGCGTTGTCCGGCACGTGCGCCCGCCCACACGTGCCATCCGAGGGTAGCGGTTCCCCAGCAACGTCACGCGGTGCGTTTCAACCGCGGACCGGTACGTGGCCAGTCGTCTTCATCGTCGGAGATGCCTTGCGATGCATAAGGTCTCTCCACCGGTGAAGGCCGTCCGATGCTGTACAGGTCATGAGCCTTTGGGCTCAGTCGTTGTCAGATTGTTCGGGAATGCCGGAGCTCAACTCGGTAAGGATTTCCTGTTTGGTTTTCGCACGGGCGCGAAGCTCGCGCAAGCCCTCGTCGGGCTCACTGACATAGTAGAGAGTGGCGTCGATACTGTCCAATTCCACACCTTCGACCGCTGCCAGCAGCAGTCGGTACATGTCGAGCTGGGCGAGTTTGCGGGTGATGTCGTCTGGCTTGGTGGGCCGACGACCGGTTTTCCAGTCGACCACGGTAAAGCGTGCGGTGGTGCTGGACGGGTCAAGTCCACCGATGAATACCGCATCGAGTTTGCCATTGACCAGGCCCACGCCCGGCACGTCCACGACAATGGCACGCTCCGTCCACGCCGGGATGCGCTTGGCCCACGATGATTCGGCCAATCTGCGCTGCCACGCCACCAGCTTGGACTCGGTGGCATTGTCGCTACTTATGGAAGTGGCGGAGGCGGCGGATACGGCGGATGCGGATTGTTGAGCCGTGGGCTGTGGGACAGCGGGCTGCCGTGTGGATGGCTTGCGGCATTGCCGCTCCCGTTCGGCCAAATCGGCCAACATGGCTTCCCGGGAAACGAATCCCGCATCCTGACCTGTATGCGGCATACTTGATTCGGCTTCATATGCCAGTACCGCTTCATCCGGCTTACCGGCATTGATGAATTGCTCAGCCCACGCATGGAACTGCGTGCCGGCCTCGGCCGCCGGAGACGATATGCGCGGAATCGGGCGGATAATGCTACGCCAGTAGAGGCGCTCCTCCCGTTCGTTCATGCCACCTACGCGGGCTTGCAGGCTTGTCACGTTCTGGCGTCCTGCAGCCAGAACGCGTTGCGCCTTGGCTTTGACTGCCTCATCAAGCGACTGGCCGCTGGCGGCATCGGCCATCAAATCGGCGTCGTCCACCAGCAATTGCGCCCGTTGCAGCAGTGGACCGGCGTCTTGGTGCTGCTCAAGTGACGAGGAATCTGCGGCGATAACATCGATGCCACGTGACAGCTGTTCATGCACTGCGTCGCTGAGGGTAGCCGGCCACGGCAATTCGACAGCGGCATCCGTCTGCGTAATCGGCGTCTGCCATGCCTCCCCCACCACGGCGTCACCGTATGCCGCGGCATGCTCTCCGATAAAGAACCCTTCGGGAGTGGCAATCGCTTCGCCTTGCGCCGAGATCAGCATGGGCTTCCCGGCATTGGCGGCTTGCAGCCGTTCCACACAGTCCTGAGCCGATATCGCATGTTCACGGGCTTGGAGCGCGTCATGCACTTCAAGCCAGAAATTGGATGGCTGAGCGGCGCGAGAGCCTTTGGGCACCACTGACGGGTCCCGCCCGGATTCGCCCGTATAGGCGCAATAGGTCATCAGGGCATCTTCTCGCGCACGGGTAAGCGCCACATACATCAATCGACGTTCGTCGGCATGCAGCCGGCGCCCATATTCCTCCGCCTGCGTCAAATACCAGCCGGATGCATCCACTTCTTCCACGCCATCGCCGAATTCGCGCATGGAGCCGAACACTTCATCATCAATAAGCTCCACATCATCCAAAGCCGCCAACGATGCGATGGGGTCGGCTTCCACATCGGTATCATGGGGGAATCGCGGCAGAATGCCGGCATCGGCACGCATAGGCACGGGTACGGCGGTGGGGTTGGTGAGCCAGGAGTCGGCGGTCTCATGATATTCGGGTGCGGTCCAGTGACCTTGCTCGGTGCCTCCCGTATGGTGCTCGTCCAGCACGATCTTGAGATGGTCGCCCTGATTGCTGGGGAATCCGACGGCGGTAAGCCCCACTACCGCAACGGCATCCCATTCCAACCCTTTGGACTGGTGTACGGTCATCAGTTCCACATCCACCGGAGCGTCAGGGAGACTGGCGGCTTCATCCTCCACCGAAGCCAGATGATCCACCCATGTGATGAACCCATGCAACGAGGGAGTTTGCTCAGCGGCAATCTCTTGCGTGTACGTATCCACCAAATCCACAATCGCATCCATAGGCATATGCGCCAAAGCGGGATTGGCGCGGTGCTGCGGATTATGCAGCACACCGGCCAATACGGTGTCGATGTCAAGATCCAACGCTTCTATGCCGGCGCGAATCACGTCGCCCAGTGGCCGCCCGACGGCATCATGCACCTGACGGAGCATCACCGCGGCCCGGGTTATGGCGTTGCGCCCGTGTGCGCTCAACCGTTCAAGCAGTTTTACCAGGTCGCCGCGTAGCAATACGTCTGGCAGGAATACCGCATTGGCCACCTGATCGCGGTACTCACGCACCACAGCCGCCCATTCATTCGCTGGTGTATCCGGTTGGGCAAGGCCGGCCTGCACCAATGCTTGGAAGCGTTGTTCCGTGTTCTGTTCTTCAGCAAAACGGGCCAACATGGTCAAATCCGCTGCGGACATGGTGAATCGTGGCGTGGCCAGCAAGCGCATCAGCGATCCCGTATCGGTGTGGTCGGCGGCCACGTGCAGCAACGCCATCAGATCGCGGATTTCCGGACGTTCCAACAGCGCGGAATAGCCGACCACGAATGTGGTCAATCCGGCCTGTTCCAATGCCGCCTGATATTCGGGCATATGTGATTTGGACCGAAACAGCACGGCGACCGGCGCTTTCTGTTCGCCCGGCATCTGTTCCTGTTGTTCGGCTGCGGAACGGTGTCGTGCGATGGCCGTCTTGCAGAAACGCACTACAGCGTCGATCTCCTGCCCGGCCGTGGCGAAGCCCAGTACTCCCAATGTTCCTTCGGGGGCATCAGGCATGGGGTCGAGCGATGAGACATCGACCTCACGCATCAATGAGCTGGAAGGACGCGACGGATTGGAGCGCAACGGCAGCGTGAGATTATTGGCGGCTTCGAGCACTATACGGCTGTTTCGCCTGGTGACGGACAGCGGGAATGGCTTGTATCCGGCAGACAGGTGGAAATCTTGCTGGAACATACGGAATGCACCAGGGCTGGCACCACGCCATGCGTAAATCGACTGGAACGGATCACCCACCGCGTTGACGGCGGACCTCTGTGACGCATCCACGTGGAACAGTGCTGCCAGCAGAGCGGCCTGCGTGGTGGAGGTGTCCTGATATTCGTCGAGCAGCACGTGGCTGTACCTGCGGCGCGTACGCTCTCCGATGGAGGGGAAGCGCTCGATAAGCTGATACGCGGCAATGGTGAAGTCGGAGAATTCGGCCATATTGCGTTCCCGCTTGGCTTGGGCATAGGCCTCCACCAGCTGGAGCAGAATATCGCGTTTGCGTGTGGTCTCCAGCAGCGCACCGCAATGATAGGTGCAGCGGGCGTGCAAATGTTCGGCACGGTCATCGAGCTTGGCTTGCCAGCTGGCGTCGGTATCTTTCTTCAGTCGTTTGATCTTGGGGATTTTCGGCTCGTCCTCGGGCATGGGTTCATCTGCAACGGCTTGTTGCAATCGATTGATGAATGCCGAATCCCATTGCCGTACTCGATTGATCGCATCATCGAAGCTGGTGCAGCCGGCACCGATCATGGCACTGCCAATGGCATCCGACAACGCCAGAACACGGTTCGCCAAACTGGAGAAGGCGCCAAAATCCTCACTGAACGCCAGATCCATGTGACTGTCGATGACTTCGGTGGCCAGTTGAAGCGCTCCGGCTGCGCTCAATGGTTGCGTGTTCTGATCGAATCCGACAAGCAGTCCATATTGGCGCACGATGGTCTGGAAGAAGGCGTCATACGTGAAAATGGCCGGCTTGAGGAATGCCCGATCAGACACCGTGGCGGTCGTAGAGCCCGCCATATCACCGGCCACTGCGGCGGAGACGCGTTCCAGCAGTTCGCCTGCGGCCTTGCGTGTGAAGGTCAGGCCCAGGATGCGTTCAGGTGCCACACCTCGATTGATAAGCGCGATGATGCGTTGGGTCATCGTAAAGGTTTTGCCGGAACCGGCACCGGCAACCACCAATACGTCAGCATCGACTGGCGCATCGATGATGGCGGCCTGTTCCGCACTGGGAGTGAACGTGCTCATGCTTGCCTCGTTTCGAAAATCGTGTCGATCTGGCCTGCACAGGCAGGGCAGACGTTCTTCATACGGCAGAATCCGATATGGGTGTCTTGCGGATGGGCCTCGATGATGGCTGATCTGCTGGCCGCCGCGGCATAGAATACGCGGGCGATCATGGTCAGCGACCATAACGTCTGCGTACCGGCGAGCGCGGCGAATTGCGCCCACGCTTCGGCACTCACACCTTCGGGAGGAGTAGCCGGATCTATGGCGGGTATGTCGAAGAAACGGTTGGGGTCTTTATACCAGTATCGGGGCGTGAACGGTTCGGCATTCAACGAGCCATCAGTGAACAGCGGCGGCTGGAAGGCACCTTCCGGAGCGTAGCTTCTGGCTGGTGCCGCATTCTGCCCGACATGGAATAGCACGCTTTGGCTGATATGCGGCATTGCGGCAAGTGCCTTGGCACCGCGCGGCCCGTCTTCGGGGAACACGAGGCCAAGCTGATAGCACACGAGCTGCAAATCATTGAAAATCTGTTTGACCGTGGGCGTTCTGCCTGTTTTGTAGTCAATGAGGCGAATGCATTCGCCGCCGTCTGCGAGTACGCGGGTTTCCATACGGTCGATGCGCCCGGACAGTCTCACGGTCAGATGCTCGTCCATGCCTTCCGGCCACCCTCCGACCAGTGCTCCCATCAGACGGACCAGCGTGTTCCGACCGATTGGGTGCAGGCCGGGCACGGCATTGTATGCGTCGAGTATGTCACGCACATCGAATCGTGCGGCAAACTCCCGTTCGCATTCGGCACCGGCCAATGCGCCAATGCTGAAGTTGCTGGAGTTCTTGCCAAGATACGTTTCCGGATCGGCGTCGCTGCGCACAAAGTAATCGGCGATGTTGCGCAGGGTATCCGCCGCGGACTCGTCCTTACGGGTGGCCTCATAGCGGTTCCGGGTGTCGGCTATGGCATTCGGATCAGGACGTTTGCTCTGATAGATGGCATTAAGCCGTGCCGAGACAGCCTCGATGCGACGTTCCGCGCCGGCCGTGGAGTCCAAGCCCAGTGCGGCCAACGCCTGGGCATTGTGGGAAAGATGGTCCAGCCCTTCCTCGCTGCCTTGCTGCGCAACCGCATGGATGAGGGTTCCGAAACTGGTGGCCACGGAGCTGGGGCGAGGACCGGCGAACCGGTTCTCCAGCATCCAGCACACCGGGCACGCCCATAGGCTGTCGACCGCCGATGGAGATAAGGTGACCATGGGCGCGGCCTGCGCATCCGTCTTGCCTTTCCCTGTTTGGATACCGTCAGGCTGTACACCACCAGATGACGCGCTGTCGGATGAGGCACTGTCAGATGAGGTATCGCCAGATGACGCACCGCCAGATGACGCGCTATCCGATTGGGCCGGCGATTCCACAAACGCCCAGCTCTGCGGATTTGCGGCGCGCACACCATGCTCTAACAGGAGTGTCAACGCAATCGCGGCGTCCTTTGCGGCAGCCTGCTGCGGTTGAGCAGTGGCCAGAACCGCGCGGGCGGCGCTGACCAACCCACGTGGGTCGGCGTCCAATCCGGCCAGATCATATTCGGCGAATCCCGCATGTGCCCCCACTGTGGTGAAAGGCGCCTGTTGCCGGTTGCGCGGATAGTATTCCGGCAGATACCCGAAGAGAAAGTCCGAGGGGCTCATGCTGTCGTTCCATACCGCGCTGATCATGATTCGCCGTGCACGGGTCAGCGCGACCAGGAAACACTTCTTCTCGCCCGACAATACAGCCGCGAACCGCGGATCATGCCCGGTTTTGTCGCTTTCTTCAAGCGCTCCCCTCAGCACGAGCTCGGCAAGGTCTTCACCACCGAACATGGTGTTGCGCCCGGCGAGGTTCGGCCACACGTCTTGCTGGACCACCGGTATCCACGCATATTCCCAGTGGCGTCCGGCCGCGCCTGCCGGCGTAGTCAATGTCACCGCGTCTTCCACCGGTCCTATGTGGGCCAAGGAATCGGCCTGCACTTCCATGCCCCGAACCTGTGCCATGAATGACGTGATGTCTCGACTGGCGGTGGAATCATCGGCGAACTGGAACAGGCGCATTGCCGCGTCCAGCCGGTCATTGGCCGTACGCCCCTCTGCCGTGTTGAATAATGCCGCACGCTGCCAGACCGGTGCCAGACCGGTGGCGTTCCACGCAACAGACAGCGCATAGCGCGGCTGTACGCGCTGGCTTGCCGGCAGCCGCTCCAAGCCGGAAGCAACGCTGCCCACCAGATGCCACAGGTTCGCAAAAGCGCGGGCCTGAGGGTCGTTGCCGAGCACCGCGTGGATGGATGCGAGCGCAGCCTGCGCCGGCGCGGCGGCATCATCAATGGCAAGCATCACGTACAGCGCGTCAACGCCAAAGGCCAAGTCATCGCCGGACGGTTCACCGAGTATTTCGACAGACACTGGCAACGAAGTCACTGACGACGAAACCGCTGACGTCGAAACCACTGACGAGGATGTTTCACGACCTGTTTCACGCCGTGTTTCATGGTATGTTTCACGCAATGTTTCCCATGCCGTCGTCAGAGAGGTCAGCATGGCATCATCCGTGGCGAGATGCGCCAGCGACTCCAACGACCCCATGGCCGATTCGATCGGCGCAAGCCTTGCGGGACGCCCCTGACCGGGTTTGGCCCCGGCACTCACCAACGGGCCGTTCATCAACGTGGCCACTCTAGTCCTTATATATGCCGCGCAGGAAGCCAACGTCATCTGGCATTCCGCCATCCCCTCGGCACGCAATCGGGCAAGCTCCACAAGCGCGAACAATCCCTGCACGAAAGTCTCGTCCTTCAAAGGACGGGTGACCGACGAATACCGCACCGGTACACCATCTCGGCGCAGTCGTTCGCCGAACAGCCGCACGGCGGCATTGTCGTGGGTGATGACCGCCATGTCGTTCCACCGAATATGCCGGTCAAGATGCGCCCGCTTGATGCGCCAGACCACATCATCCAGCTCCTCACGTGAGGATCGGTACAGGCCGGCGGTCACCGTGCCGTCCGCCTGATAATTCGCTGCATCGACTCCGCCCAGTATGGCGGTCAGCTTGCCGGGACGCTCGGCCGGAGGCAGCGGCTCGTCTTCCGGCGAGGGAATCGACAGCGAAATACGAGACGCGATCACATCAGCCATCGTCATGTGCGACTGATCAGCGACGGCACTGCCGCCAACCAGCTGTTCTTCCTTGGCCTTCAGCCGCCCTTCCACGGCACGGCGCATCAGATATTCCGGATACGATCCGCGGAAGGTCTGCACCGATTCATCCGGGTTGCCGACCAGCACCAACTTGACGCCGGCATTCCCCAACTCCTCCAAGAAGCGCATGCCGGCCAGCGTGGTGTCTTGAACATCATCCACAACCAGCAGCCGGGGCAAGCCCAACGCCTCCACACACATAGGCCGGTCGGAATCATCCGCGTGATCGGCGGCGAATGCCTCACGCACCACACGAGCGCCTGCCACCAGCAAATACGAGGCATCCAAACGGTATTGCCCCGGATATACCGCGCTTTGGGCTGCAATATATTCACGGCGCAACGCGAAAGCCAAACGCCATTGCACCGACAATCGCGCGTTCTCCGTCACGGCGTCCAAGAGACGTGGCTCTTCGTGAACGCCTACACCGAGCTCATCCAATCGGGCCAGCATATCGCGCAACTGGCTGATAAACGCATCTGAAATACCTCGCGTGAACCTATCCGCGCTGGTCGAGCCGCCTGCCGACGTCGGAGACGGCGAATCCGACCCTTGTTGCGAGAGGCTTGATTGTGCGGAAGCGGCCGAGCCGGGCATCTCGCCGGCACCGGCATCGCGTATGAGTCTCGCCCAGTCATCCTGGGCAAAGTAGACGCGCAGCAAATCACAGGTGCCGCAATCATCTCCCGCTACGGCATGGCGCAGATGCACGGCCATGACTTGACGCAGCAAAGCATCCTGTACCGCACCGTTCAGCAATCGAGGCGCCGGCAATCCAGTTCCCTCGCGCGAAGCCGATATGGCCCGGAATGCCACGGCACCCAGCGTGGTGACCGGCCTGGCCTGCACGGAAAACCCGAGCTCACGAATCACCCGATTGCCCAATGCGTCGGCGGCCACACGGCCGGATACGGCCATCACCGCCTGCGTGCCACCGTAGCGGCGCAGCCCCGCCATCAACACCGATAAGGCGAATTCAGTTTTGCCGCTTCCAGGCGTGCCGACAATCAGCCTCGCCGCTCCATCACGGTCGATGCCGTCCAGCACTGTTCCAGGTTCAAGTCTCGTCATCATGGCTCCAGCCTAAACCCGACCGTCACAGAGGGAAAAATTTTACCGAACCCGACGAAGAATCGTACCCTTGACGGTATCCTGTAGAACGAATGCAGGGAGAGCGCATTTTCCAAGGAGGGAGGGAACAGATGGACAACATTCCGATGAGACCGCCGAAGCTGCCCGGATATGATTTCGTCCAGATGTTGGGAAGCGGTGCCACCGCCACGGTGTACCTATATAACCAGCGTATGCCCGCACGCCCGGTGGCGGTAAAGGCCAGCGCCAAAACCCTTGACCCACGGGCCGCTGCCCTGTTCAACCGCGAGGCCAACTTCATGGCCAAGCTGTCATCCCACCCGTACATTCTGCCGGTATATGGTGCCGGCGTCACCTCCGATGGCCATGGCTACATCGTCATCGAATATGCGCCGGGCGGCACCTACAACAGCATCATGAAGGCCCGGTCCATGACCTGCGAGCAGGTACTCGACCTCGGCATCAAGCTGTCAAGCGCGCTGTTCACCGCGCATCGCAGCAATATCATCCATCACGACATCAAGCCCAGCAACATTCTCATCACCTCGCAGGGCTTGCCTGTTCTGGGTGATTTCGGTATCTCCACCGATGTGTATGACCGCACCGAAACCGGATTCTCGCCGCCGTGGGCACCGCCTGAGGTGCTTCAGCATCTGACCAATGGTTCGGAAGCCGCCGACATCTATTCACTGGCGGCCACCCTGTACGCCATGTTCGTCGGCTGCTCGCCATTCCAGCACGATTATCACCCGCGTTCGCAATCGGAACTGATTTCGCTGATCGTCAACCAGCCATTGCCTCGCCTCAACCGCCCCGACGTGCCGGCCGATGTGGAAGCGGTGCTGCGCCGGGCCCTGAACAAGGACCCCGACCAGCGGTACTACTCCGCGTTGGAGTTCGCACGTGCCATGCAGCGTGTGCAATTCGCATATTTCGGGCATGCCACTCCCGTTACCGTGGAAGGGATGCCGGCCTATCCCAAAGACATCGAGCGTCGGCGCCGGGCCACGGACCAGCGAGATCAGATCACCCGTTCGTCACGGCGATGGGTCAAACCGGTGGGTATTACCGTCGGTATACTTGTGGCGATCACCGCAGCGGCACTGATATTCGCCTTCGTGGTCGTTCCCCGCATGGACAGCGCCACCGGATCAGATACCAAACAGGTGGCGACGCCCGGCACCAAGGATGATGACAACAACCGCAATAATCAGGATGACGTGATCACCGATACCGCGAACGCCCAGATTCCTTCCCCGGAGAATCTGAACGGCACCTATGCGGCGGATGGGTCATCCGTGACGTTCACCTGGACGAATCCAGACCCGCAAAGCGGTGATACCTATGCGTGGGCCATAGTGCAGGGCAGCAATACCGACCAGAGCGCGCAAACCGTCACAACGTCAGATCCCACGGTGACCGTCAACGCGCAGGAAGGCTCGCAGACCTGCATTCAGGTGTCCATTGTGCGCAAGAACCGCCAGATGTCCGTCAGCCCCGCCATCGCCTGTGCGGCCAAGCCGCAAGAATGATCCGCTCGCCACTGCCGGGCATGCCACCCTGGCATTGCGTATCGCATCAGACGTGCGCCCAGCAGCGGCGAATTCACCAAATGGACAACAGGAACGGCAGGTATTGGAACCGTATAGCGTTGTCTTTACACCAGCAACCAGAGAATACTGGGGTCAGGGAGTTCAGATGGCCACATCGTCCCAGTCATACGATCGTCGCCGACGCATCAGCGCGGCTTTGCGCCGCCTTATGCCCTCCGGAGGGCATACGTGGACGGTTCCCGTAATCACGCTCCTGCTGCTTCTGGGACTTGTTGCCGGCGCGGTGATCATGAGCACCGTCACGCGCCGCCATGTGCAACTGGACGATGGCACCGTATGGGTCACTTCGCTGAAAAACCAGAAGGCCGCACGATTCAACGTAAAGAACAAGGAGGCCGACGCCGGCGTCTCCTCCTCCACCCCACGATTCGACATCGCACAGCATAATGGCGACACCATCCTGACCGAAACGACCAAAGCCTCCACCATCAAGGCATCCACGGTCAGCACCGGTGTCAAGACCGACATCAAAGCCAACACCACCACTGTGGTCGGCGGGGATACCGCAGCCCTGATCAACGAGAAGACCGGCAATGTGTGGACCGGCTTGTCGGAAAACCTTGATTCCGTGACCCCCACCACTTCCGATCCGAAAATAAAGCTGGGCGAGGGCGGGCGCATCGCAGTAACCCACGATGGCAAGGTCTACGGATACCGTCCATCCGACGGTATGGTGCTGCGTCTTGACAATCCCAGCAGCGCCAAGGCCAAAACCCTCGAATCGCTGACCGACGGCAAGCAGCAGACCGTTGAAAGCTTTACCGTCATCGGGAGCACGCCGGTAATCGCAACCGGCAAAACCGTCATATTCACGGGCGGCCGCGTCGATGTCGACACGACCGGCACCCTCACCCTTCAGGAGCCTCCCACCGATGACATACAGTCCGATTGGGTGGCCGCGGCATCACCGAGAGGCCTTGCGCTTATCCCGTTGAAGTCCAATGCCAAGGCGAATTTCATAGCCAACGGGGGCAAGGCGAATCCAGCACGACCGGTATCGTCCAAGGGCTGCGTGTACTCGGCTTGGAGCCAGAAGGCCAGCAACTACATTCGCGCCTGCTCCCCCACGGATACCAGCGTCAAGCCGCAAACCCTCGAATCCGTCAATACTACTTCCGAATTGGTGTTCCGCACCAACCATCGCCTTGTGGTGCTCAACGACACGGTTAACGGCAATGTGTGGAACCCTGAGGATTCCACCAAAGTCATCAAAATACAGTGGAACAAAATACAGACCGAGCAGACCGAGAAAGAACAGCAGAACAACGACTCGGCCAACAACCACCACGACTTCTCCAAGACCTGTTCCGCACAATCCGGCCAAATCAAAGCCGAGGATGATGAAATCGGCGCACGAGCCGGTTCGGAACAGATTCTCGACGCGCTGCGCAATGACGAGCAGACCGATTGTTCCGTACTGAAAATCACCAAGGTTGGCGCACCAAACAACAAAGACGTCACCATTTCGCCGATTTACGACGGCCGGTATCTGCAACTCGATGCCTCCGCCGCATCCGCAGGCACCGTTACCTTTACTTACGATATTTCCGATGGTCGCGGCCAGACCTCTTCCGCCACGGTGACCGTAACCCTGAATGATGGAGGCAACCACGCTCCCGTACAGTTCGACACTCCTCCCGAGATCGATGTGGAGCAGGGAGCCAGTTATACCGCCAATGCGCTGAGCAGCTTCAACGATCCGGATGGAGACCCGCTCACTCTGGTCTCCGCTGTGGCCCAGAACACCGACCAGGTGCAGGTGTCCACCCGAGCCGACGGCCAGCTTACGTTCAACACCGGTGCGCTGGCGGCGGGACGTGTGGGCGTCTAGGTCACCGTCTCCGACGGCACGGCAACCGGCACCGGCATGGTGTATTTCTCGGTCAAGCCCGCGAACACCTTGGCCGCGGTCATCGACCCGGTAGCGAAAACCACCGTTCCCAACACGGATACCGTCGTCAAGCTGTCCTCTTATGTGCATGGCACTTCCTTGCAGCCGGCACAACTGACTCAGGTGGATACGCCCAACGGCGCTTCGACGACCACCAATGCGGCGGATATGTCGTTGACGTTCAAGGCCACCAATCCCGGCACCTATTATGTGCCCTACATCATTACTCAAGGTTCGATTCCGGCCACCGGATTGGCTCGAGTCGAGGTGCAGCCTGCCACCGGCGAGGCCGCCAAACCGGTTGCCGCCAACGATGTCGCCCTGCTTGGCGCGGATAATACCGCCATTGTGGAGCCGCTCACCAATGACGTCGATCCGATGGGCGGTGTGCTGTCCGTCACCACGGTGAGCGCACCGGCCGACTCCGGCATCAAGGTTGGTCTCGTCAGCCATAAGCGCGTGTATATCACCGCGCGTCAGGTGCCCACGAAGCCCGTCGCCCTTACCTACACCGTGGCCAACGCCTCCGGAACCGCCAAGGGCACCATCGTGTTGCAGCCGCCGGCTCTGGCCACCTCGAATTCAGTGCCCAAGGCCAGCAATATCAATGCCCAGGTGCGTACCGACGGCATCGTGTCCGTGGATGTGCTTGACCATGTGGCCTACTCGGATGGCACCACGGTCAAACTCAAGAACAACCTGCAATACGACAAGGGGACGTTCAAGGGTCTGGCCTTCGTCTCTGGAGACACGGTCCGTTACCAAGCATCCAGCGAGACCGGCAACTTCCCCATCACCTATACGGTTGAAGACAATCTGGGTAATGTGGCTTCCGCCAATATCACCATTACCGTGCATAAGAGCGACGCAGCGAGCAAGGCCGCGCCAACCCCGCATGACGCCGAAGCGCAGGTTGCCGCCGGGCAGAAGGTCCGCATCCCCATCACACTGACCGGCATAGACACGGATGGCGACGACGATCAGCTGTTGGGTCTGGGCAACAAGGCACCCACGCTGGGCCGCATATCCGAAGTCGGTTCCGACTACTTGGTCTATGAAGCGTATCCGGATTCGTCCGGCACCGACACCTTCTCCTATGCCGTGGAGGATTGGACCGGTCAGCGCGCACAGGCGCAGATCCGCGTGGGCGTATTCCAAGGATCGTCCGACTCCGGCGTATACGCCAGGGATGACGAAATCACGTTGAGGCCCAATACGGCCGCAACCGTGCCGGTCGCGCAGAACGACATCTCCGGCGACAACACCAATCTGACCGTCGACAAGCATGTCGAGGTCCAAGGTCTCGACGGGGTGAGCGTGAAAGACAATATGATCTCCTTCACCACGCCCGGCAGCGCCACCACCGACTATATCGCCTACACGGTCAAAGACAAGGCCGGCTTGTCCGATACGGCCACCCTCACGGTAAACGTGGATCCGAGTGCCGCCATCGAGCCGCCTACCGCCTACGACTATCGTGTGCC
>ENA-OWOA01000253-OWOA01000253.1-gut-metagenome-genome-assembly--contig:-NODE-253-length-14233-cov-3.611896_pt1 | contig 14233 bp, 9 predicted proteins | sample MGYA00248251_ERZ651780 | MGnify/ENA primary metagenome ERZ651780 (study PRJEB26908, sample SAMEA4031714) | gut metagenome | biome: gut; feature: normal infant; material: stool | place: China | collected 2015 ... | reverse complement strand
AGTCGGTGACGGACTGACCGTAGACCATCTGGTCGAGCGGGGCCGGCTTTTGGTGACCGCCGACCAAGAAGCTTTCCATCATTACGCCGGTGATGCCTTGTTCGCCGTGCGCCAGGCGCTCAGCGATCTCTTCGATGACTTCGGCTTCGCGGTTTTCGTCTTTGCCGCAGTTGCCGTGGGCGGCATCGATGACGAGGCCATGCTGGCTCGGGCCGGACGCTTTGGAAACCTTGAGGTCTTCCAGAGCTTGACGCACGGATTCGGCATCGTAGTTCGGGCCGTGGCTGGAGCCGCGCAGAACCAGATGGCAATCCGGGTTGCCTTTGGTTTCGGCGGAAATCACGCGACCGTCCAAGTTAATGGACAGGAAGTGATGCTCGAAGCCGGCCGCGAAACAGGAATCGGCGGCGGCCTTGATGGAGCCGTCGGTGGAGTTCTTGAAGCCCACCGGCATGGACAGGCCACTGGCCAGTTCGCGGTGGACTTGGGATTCGGTGTTACGCGCGCCGATGGCACCCCAGCTGATCGCGTCGCAGATGTACTGCGGGGTGATGGGGTCAAGCCATTCGGTGGCGGCGGGCAGGCCGAGGCTCAGCACGTCGGTGAGCACCTTGCGGGCCAGCCACATGCCCTTACGAATATTGAAGCGACCGTCCAGATCGGGGTCGTTGATGAGGCCTTTCCAGCCGATGGTGGTGCGCGGCTTCTCGAAGTACACGCGCATCACGATCACGAGTCGGTCTTCCAACTCGCGCTTGACGGCAGCCAGCTTTTCTGCGTACTCGTGCGCGGCCTTCGGGTCGTGGATTGAGCAGGGGCCCACGATGACGAGCAGTCGGTCGTCGCGGCCGTTGAGCACATCGCGGATTTCCTGCCGCGAGTGGAGCACGAGCTCGCTCATCTCATCGGTGAGCGGCTGCTCCCTGAGGAAAGCACGCGGCGCGGGAATGGGGTCAAGCTGACGAATGTTGACATCGACGGTCTCAGGAAAGACGGCCTGCTCCCCCAAACGACGTTCATCCTCGGAACTATCCGGACCACGTAGTGCTGCCATTGCTCGACTCCTTTCCTTGTATACGTACTGTCGGTATGTCGCCATAGACGCAAAAGCCCAACTATAGCAGTTTGTTACGGGGACTGCTTGTTGGGCCGGCAGTTATGGACTTTGGGTGGACTCGCCTGTGTGGACTCGCCTGCGGCGATGCTGTGTTGTTGTGCGGCCTGCGACCGCGGTCTCTCCCTCTGTCAGCGGCTTCGCGCTGACAGAGGGAGAGACCCTAGCAGCCGACAGGCTGCGAGAAAACACAGCATTGGCCGTCAGGCCGATTCCGGGAGGCTGACGAAGTCAGGCCAAAGCGCCCATCGGATCCCATGCGGGGAGCATGGTGGCTGGCTCTTCGAGGGCCTTCTGGTATTCCTCGGGCAACAGGGCCTTCGGGACGGCTACCTCGTAGACGTATTCGGTGAACCAGTCGTCGGACATGGTGAAGTAGCCCTTGTCGGCGATCTTGGCGCCCCAAGAGTTCTCCACGCGCCAGCGGCGGGTGGTGCCGTCGTCGGCCACGTCAACGCCGGCGAAAGCCATGGCATGGTTCATGGCGGAGTCGCCGAAGCGCACGCGGGCTTCCTTGTCCAAATCGAAGTCCACGTCGTACACGCGGCCGTACTCGAACAGGTCGGTGGCCCAAGCGCCGTTCTCACGGTCCATGAACGGGTGGCAGTCGGCACCGAACCATACCGGAATGCCCTGCTCAACGAGAATCTGCTTGACGCAGTCCTTCATGAACTGGTTTGGCACGTTGAGGTACTCGGTGGCGTCGCCGCCAGCCACATTGCCGAGGTGCTCGATGCCGATCTTCTTGCCCTTGGCGTGCTCGGTGCGCGGATCGTCCACCAGGCACACGTAGTCCTCAAGATCAGCCGGACCCACGTACTTCTTCCAGAACTCAACCGGCGTAATCTCGCCGTCGCGGTGGAATTCGCCATCCTTGTCGGTCCATTCCCAGTCGAAGGAAACCGGCGGCTCGCCCAGGTGGATGGTCAGAATACGGTGGCCGGCAGCAGTGGCGTCGGCAATAATCGCCTCGACCTTGGAGGCATCGCCGTCAGCGGCGTACATGTGCGCCACGGCGGTGTGCAGCATGTGGCGCAGCTGGATGTTCATTTCACCGGTGTTCTTGGAGGATTCGGTCTCCGGGAACAGGTCCTTCGGCACCGCGCCATACTTCATGTACACGTTCATGGCCATGGTACACTGGCCGCCGTCGCCCAACACGTCGGACAGCAGATGCTGCATCAGACGCGAATCGGCAGGCTCGCCGGCCTCTACCAGAGCCGCCACGTCCTTCAGGAAGTAGTTGACGCGTTCGAGCTTGTCGTAGTACATGGCGTAGTTCTGGGAGAACTCGAACTCCTTAAGACCCATGTTCTGCTTGGCCACGAAACGGGCCACGTTCAGCGAGCTGAACAGCCAGCAACGGCCGGAACGGTCCTGATGGGTGACGGTGCCGTTGTCCACGACGGTGGAGAAACGACGCTGCATCAGACGGGCGCGATCGTAGTTGCGCGCCACCTTGTCGATGCCGGCCGCCGTGACGGCGTTCATGGCCATGCGATTGTGCTCGCTTGCTTCGAAATCGTCGACGAGCTTGTTCAGTTCATCACCGCTCAATGGCGTGATGTCGGTCATTATCCATTCCCTTTCTATGTTTCAGTTGTTCTGCGAAGCGTCTGCGGATTCGGCGTCGCCTTCCGGCTCGGTCTCGGCTGCGGAATCGTTCTCGACGGCATCCTGCGTGTCGGCGTCTGCCGGTGCGGCGGTCTCATCGTCGTGCTGCGCGTCGTCATCAGATTGCGCGTCGGAAGGCTCGCCTTCATCGACGGCGTTGACCACGGACAGGTCGTTCATGCCGAAACCGGAGAACGCGTTGGAGAACATGGCACGCAGTTCGCTGACGCGCTGCGTGATCTGGGCCTCACGGCTCTGCAGGTCGGCGATGCGCTGCTGCACGCCGTCCAGTTCCTTCTTCGCGGCCTCACGACGCTCGTTGATCTGCTCGTCGGCGTCTTCGGTGGCCTGCTTGAGGATGCTTGCCGCATTCGCGTCCGCCTCGTCACGCTTGCTGGAAGCGTACGCCTCAGCCTCGTCACGGGTCTTCTGCGCGGAGGAAATCAACTCGCTGGCCTGCTTGTTGGCGGCCTCGCGACGCTCGTTCAGGTCGGTGAGCAGCTCATTGACCTTCTTCGTGGCCTCCTCCTGCTGAGCGGAGATGTCGGCGCGGATCTGCTCCACTTCGGCGTTGACCTGGCTGATGGTCTTGGTGCGGTGCACTTCCGCCTCATCAGTGATCTCCTGGGCCTTCGCCTTGGCGGTGTCGGTGATTTCGGCGGCACGGCGCTGCGCGTCGGTCATCATCTTGGACACCTGCTCGCGCACGTCCGCCAGCTTCTTGTTGGCTTCGGCAAGCGCGGATTCGATCTGGTCGTTGGTCTCGCTTTTCATGCGGTTGATCTCGTCATTGGCGTTCTTGCGCTGCGCCGCGATCTGCTCGGTGGCTTCGGCGCGCAGATCGGAGAGCTCGCGCTCCTGCGTGGCGCGCTCCGATGCGAGACGCTTGTCATGCTCCTCACGGGAGTTCGTCAATTCCAGATCGACGGTCTGGCGCTGCGCCACCACGGCCTTCTGCGCTTCGCCACGCAGCTGGTCCGCTTCGCGCTGGGCGTTGGACTTCAACGTGTCGGCATCATTATTGGCCTTCGACAGCACCGCTTCGGCCTTGGCGTTGGCCTCGTCGAGAATACGCTTGGCGTCGAGCTTGGCGTTGTTCAGCAGGGTTTCGGCCTGAAGCTGCACCGTGGCGCGTGCCGCGGAAGCGTCTTTCTTGGCACGGTCGAGCAGCTCGGCGCTGGGCTGTTCCGCGCTGGCGAGCATCTGCTGCGCGTTGGCGCCCAGAGATGCGAACGAATTCGGGTTGGCCTTCTTGTTTTTCTCTTCCTGCAGCTGTGCCTGCAGTTCAAGGATGGTCTGATCGTCGGCCTTGACCTGATCACGCAGACGGTCCACCGTCTCCTGAGCCAAAGCGAACGCCTCATCGACCCTTTCCTTGTCGTACCCCCTCAACACGATTGGGAACTGCGCAACCATGGTATTCCTTTCACGAATTCCCTTCCATCGCGCATCTTGCCCGCGCCTATCCGTTTTGAACTTTAGCGCAGAACAAACGTTCGGCACACGGCAGTCGCATAATTCTCACAGAGAGCACAGAAATCGTTCGAGGAAACGCCGACTCCGTTCAGCCGAGCAGAATCTCACTTGAGGATGGCTGCAGATAATAACGCACCGATTCGCGGATCACATCGTTACCTGCGGCGATTTGCTGCGCGATTGACAGTCCATGTTGCGGATGTGGCTGCTCGTTGACGATCGGCAGGCTTACGAAACCCGACAGAATGCGCTTTTCCTGCGCTGCAGACCAGTCGAGCAAATGGTAGAACAGCGAATTGCAGACGAACGTGCCCGCATCCGAACTCAACGCGGCGGGAATCTCATGTTTGGCGAAATCGCGCAGAATCGAACGCAACGGCAGGCGCGTCCAATATGCCGCAGGCCCTTCCGGATTGATCGGACGGCGAGGCGGAATCACATTGTCGGCGTCAGGCTTGGCCGCGTCCATCAGATTCGTGGCGCATCGCTCCAACAGCACGCCGCGGGCCGAACGCTTCAAACCGGTGGCGATGACAATATCGGGATTCGCCTGTTCGATGGCGTTCAGCAACATGGGCCAGGCATTGGCGAAACTGACCGGAAGCGTCACCGTCGTCACGCTCATGGAAACATCCTGCAGAAGATCGTCGGACAGCGCCACGGATTGAGATGGATCATTCCAATATTCGGCGAGCGCCACGGGAACAAGTACGGCCGGATTCACGTCGATGCCGTCGTACGGGGTGAAACCTGAGATGACGATGTTGATCTGCTGCATGTGTTCCAGTGTACGTGGTTGAAAGGTGGGTTCGTTTACGATCAGTGCTTATGCATTTGCGAGAATGCTTCGGCGAACACCGCGTGCATGCGCGCTTTCGCTTCTTGTTTGGCATGTTCCGGGTCGAGGCTGCGCGCGATGTTCTCGGCGATCGGCATGTCGGCCTGTGTGGTGATTTTGAGATTCGTTTCGGATCCGGCGACGATGGCGACCGGCTCGTTCGGCAGATAGTCCACCACCACGCGGGTGTCGTCGGTTGGGTGGAAGTCGGGATCGGCGGTGGCGAGCTCGTAGGCTTTGGTGATGGTACCGAAACGGAAGGCCTGCGGGGTTTGCGCGCGGAATGCGTTCGTACGATCAGGCACGGAGCGCACCACCTTGCGCTCTCCAAGATCTTCGGTCAGTAGAATCGTGTCAGTGGACGCGTATGCCACGGTCGCCGCGTTGAACTGGTCGAGGCTGTCGATGCAGCCGTCGATGGATTGCTGTTCGACGAACGGTCGCACGGAATCGTGGATGAGGATTTTCGCGCCATCGGGAACGCCTGCCTGCTTGAGCAGATCAAGCGCGGAGCGGGTGCTGTCCACACGCTCGGAGCCACCCGGAATCACGGCACGCACCTTGGTATAACCGGCTTCGTCGATGAGCATGTTCACCATATTGCTGACACGCTCGTTGACCACGACGATGATGTCGCTCACGCGATCGTTGCGTTCGAACGCCTCGATGCTCCAGCAGACGATTGGCTTATCCCCCACCGAAACCAACTGCTTGGGATTGTTCTCATCGAATCGCGTGCCGAAACCGGCCGCCAACACCACGGCCACAACCGGCATCTTCTGTTCCTGCATCTGCTCTCTCTCACTCATACGTCCCACCGTAAACCCCCGAATCGGTTTGCAGCGCGTTTTGCCTTACGTTCTGCACGCAATCCGCAATAGCGCGCCGCTCTCCCACTATTCGCGCACGATCAGCGCAAGCATACGACCTTCGTGCGCTTTGCCTGCGATGGTGGCACGGCGATGCGAGAACCAGAGCGGATTTTCCAGCGTGCACAGGCTACGGCGGATTTTCTTGAAACGTTCCGCGAGCTGCGGTTCGCCTTCGCCATCGGCCTGGCAGATTTCCGCCAATTCCTCGTCTTCGGAAAGATACTGGGTGGCTGCGTTGACGCGGGCGCGGGAGGAAACGACGTTATCAGCCGGAACACCGGCTTTGGCAAGCTCCTGCAGCGCGGCGGCCGCAATATCGATGCCCGGCTGGCCGAAACGGCTCAGCGTGAAGGTTCCGGGGAACTGCGCGTCGAATTCGTCGGCAATGTCTCCGCCAACCTCGTAGCAGTCGCCGCAGATGCACGGGCCCAGCGTGGCGACAATACGCTCCGGCCTGGCTCCCTTGGACACCATCTTTTCGATGGTGGCGCCGATCACACCGTTCTGCAGGCCACGACGGCCGCAATGCGCGGCGCCGATCACGTCAGCTTCCGGATCGGCCATGAGCACCGGCAGGCAGTCGGCCGCGAACATGCCGAGCGCCACGTTCTTCTGAGCGGTCACCTGGCCGTCCGCTTCAACCACTGCCGGCTCATCCGCGGTTTCGCCCACCTGCTGAGCGGTTTCGCCCTTGCCGCCAGACACGTCGAAACCGAACGGACGGTTCATGACGAACAATTCGTCCACATCGACGGCAACGCCGGAATGCACCTGGCTGACCAAGCTCAGCTTCGCGTCGATGGCGTTGGAGAGCGCCACACGATTGGCGAGCACATGGTTCGGATCATCGCCGGACTTGCCTCCGAGATTGCAGTGCGCATAATCGCCTTCGCTGGTGCCACCAAGTCGCGTGGTGTACACGACTTTGACGCCCGGCGCAAGCATGATCGGAATGGTCACCGGGATTGGATTGCCGTCCACGTCGGTCGGGTCGAGCGCATTGCTGTCAAGAATCGCGTCGTCATACTGCTTGTCAGTCATTTTTGTTTTCCTTGATTGTTCTACGATTATTTCAACTTATTTCTGCTGATTTTCTGCGTCTGCACGATGTTTTTCGCAATTATTCCGCTTTGAGCGTCGGCTTTTTGGTACGAGATCGGATGGCTGCGTTCACGGGCACTTCCTGCGGGCACGGCATGGAGAAGCCATGCGCCGGATTGTTGATGGATTCGACCCAATGTCCGTCGGCGTCACGGAATCCGCCTGCGGGAACGGTGTAGGCGAGCGGCGCCGCGCCCGGTAGCACGAATTCGACTTCCTGACCGGCTTCGATTTTGTTGCGGCTCATAATGGTCACACGGCCGCCGTCTTCTTCGCTCCACGAGAGCACTTCGCCAACCACCAGCCAAGCGCGGAAATACGCGGAACGGTCGGTGCTTTGCTGCACTTTGTGTTCCGGATAGTAGAAGCCGGTGGAATAGTCGCGGTGCGCCACCTTGTCTGGCTCGTCCAGCAACCAGTCAGGCAGGGACACGTGTTCCGCCGGGCGCACTCCGGCGTGATACCAGCCTTCCGGCAGGATTTCCGCAGCCGTGTTCGACTTACGCCTCGTACTACGCGCATGGTAGCTCAGATCATCCGGTTCGCCGGCGGAAGCGACTGGAACGGTTGCAATATCCGGCTTCCCCGCGAACGCGCCATCCGCATGTTCCATAATCAAATCGGTGGTTTCCGGCTTGCCGTAATCCGGATCAGACGGGCGAATCACACGGTCATGGAATGGCTTCAGCACAGTGCCATCCTCGTCTTCAAAACCGCGTTGCACCATGTATGCGTCAACGGCGGTCTTGTAAGCGTTCGTCATCGCCGCAATATAGTAGGCGCTCTTGGAACGTCCTTCGATTTTCAGACTGGTCGCACCCGAATCAAGCAGATCGTCGATATGCGCAAGCATGTTCATATCCTGCGAATTGAACAGATACGCGCCTTCCTTAGTCTGTTCTATCGGAAAATACTGGCCGGGACGCTTTTCTTCGACGATGGAATACTTCCAGCGGCACGGTTGAGCGCATTCGCCATGATTGCCGTCACGTCCGGTCAGATAATTGGAGAACAGACAACGACCGGAGAACGCCATGCACATCGCGCCATGCACGAAGCATTCGATGTCAAGATCGTCGGGAATGCGTGCGCGAATGTCTCGCACGGCCTGCAGATCCATTTCACGGGCAAGCACCACACGACGTGCACCCAACTGGTAGAAGGCGTTCGCTGCCTGATAGTTGGTGACTCCCGCCTGCGTGCTCACATGCAGTTCCAGGTTCGGCGCCACTTCGCGAGCCATGAGCATCACGCCAATGTCGGAAACGATCAGTGCGTCCACGCCGGTGTCTTTGAGCTGGCCGATGTATTCGCGCATCGCTTCGACTTCATTGTTGCGCGGCAACACATTGCAGGTCACATACACGCGAGCGCCACGCTCATGCGCGTAACGGGAGCCTTCTTCGAAATCCTCCAAACTCAGGTTTTTCGGCGCCGAACGCATGCCGAACGCCTTACCTCCGCAGTAGACGGCGTCCGCACCGTAATCGACGGCGGTTTTCAGTCCTCGCAGATTGCCCGCGGGAGCCAATACTTCAGGCTTGTTTCTTCTTTGCACGCTTGTTCCTCTTACTCGATTTTTCCGCTTTATATTCTCGACTATTCACGGGACACTTCTGCCGCATCCGGGAAATACATACGAGGAAAAACACATGCGGAAAAACAAAGGCGTCCATCGTGGAGACGGACGCCTTGACGCAAAACGTTGCGAATCTGACACTCAGCCGAGGTTGGCGAGTTCCTCTTCGGTGAGTTCGAGCTCGTCGGCCTTGAGGGAATCGAGAATGGTTTCCGGTCGATGGGCGCCGGGAATCACGAACATGTGGTCGCCCTTGGCCAGCTCCCATGCGAGCACCACACGCTGGTAGCTCACGCCACGGGCTTCGGCCACCTCGCGGAACGGATCGAACAGGTGCTCGTCGTACGGGTGACGGTAGCCGCCCAACGGACTCCAGCACACGAACGCCAGACCCTGCTCGGCGCAATAGTCAAGCGTATCTTGGGTGTCCAGATGAATCGGAGAATACTGGTTCTGCACGGCCACAAGCTTGTCGCCGAGGATCTCCTGCGCGATCTTCAACTGTTCGATGCTCACGTTGGAAACACCCGCCCACTGGGCCACGCCCTGATCGAGCAGCGCCTTGATGCCTTCGCAGGACTCGTTGTACGGCACTTCCGGATCATGACGGTGCAGGTACAGCAGATCGATGCTGTCAACGCCAAGCGCCATCGCGGACTGCTTGCCGTATTCGATCAGATGCTCCGGCTTGCCGTCACGCGGCCAAACCGGCTTGTCACCCTCCCAAGCGCGACGCAAGCCCACCTTGGTGGCCACGGTGACTTCCTCACGCGGGCCCTTCCACGAGTCAAGCGCCTCACGCACCAGCTTTTCGCCGGTCTGTTCCTCTTCGCCCGGCGTGTAGTACGCCCAAGCGGTGTCGATGTGACGGCATCCGGCATCCAACGAGGCGTGCAATGTTTCGATACCGACATCGTGACCACGATTGTTTTCAATGGTCAACGGCATTTCACCATGGCCGATGGCCGTGGTGCGGAACGGTCCAAGATTACGGAACAAAGCCATCCCGATCTCCTTCAACAACGTACAGAGTGTCTTTCCGAATGCAACCTTACCAGCCGACCCGCCTCAGCAGACAACAAACCCACCAAACATGCGCGTAATGCCGCAGATCAGCGACCACCGAAGCTGCCGCCGCCGGAACCACCGGAGGAACCGCCGAAACCACCGCCGGAGAAGCTACCACCGGAACCACCGTAACTGCTGGACGGAGATGCCGCGGCAATCGTCGATTGAATATCAGCAAAACCTGATTCCAACTGCGCGCCAATATCACCAAAATTGGCGCTCGGCGAGAAATCCATCGAATTCGTATCAAACGAAGCAGGACCGGCGTAATGATGATTGAAATACCATGAACGGTAACTCCAGTAGAGCAGCGAATCGGAAGCGTTGGCATCAAGCCAATTCGGGTCGGCAAGCTGCGGGTACGCCTTGAGCAGCTGCTTCATCGCCTTTTCGGAAATGCCGAACGCGGTGGCGTACACCATATAGCGACCCCACAACGTCAGATCAGCCACACCACGATCACGGAAGTCGCTGAAATCCTCCATATACCGTTTCAAACCGACCACCTGACCGGCAAGACGCTGACCATTGTCGTTAAGCCCCTTCAATTTGAGGTAGCTCAGCGCAAACACGGACGCGAACATCATCGGCGCGGAAATCAGCACGACCAACGCAAGATTGCCGATCACGCCAAAATACACTATGGAAAGGAACGCCAGGATCGCGGCGCAGATGCCTGCGGCGAACGCTCCCCCGCCGCATGACGAAGTGGCACCCAACATGGAGAATTCGCTACTGCACGCATTCGTAAACTTTTCCTGATACTTGTAGCCCTTCGACCAATCGGAGAAATTCTTGTCCATCTGTTTCAGATCGAACACCGGAGAACCAATACGTTCGGACGCCTTCACCAGCAGGTCGAGCGCGGTACGTTCGCTCTGGCTCAACGCCAACGACTGCGGGTTATCGAACACCACCGGCAGTATCACGATGGTGCTGGTTTTGCCTGCATCACGCGCACGAGCTGGATCATTGGAAATCAGCTGCGCGATATCGGCATTGCGAGACCGACTCATATCAATGCCCCGATACATGGCGGCCGGCCCCGGGTAAATGGCGATTGCTCCACGCGAAGCGAGCGAGAGCACGGAAGCCGACATTTTTCGGCTCGACAGTGTTTTCGATTGCTTGTTGTCAACGATATACAGCAGTTCCGCAGCGCTGGCGGGGCTCATTTCCGGCTCGTCACGCCAATACTCGATGTCACCGTGGTATTGCGAACGATCGAAACTGTGCAATGCGAGCACAACGGCGATCACACACAAGATCAGCCCGGCCACGGCAATGGCGATCCACGTGATCAGGCGGATACGCGCTTTTGTGCGCTGCCGGTCACGCCACCGCTGCTCCTGTTGGGCCTCGCTTTCCATAATGCCGTTTTTGATGGTGGTATCACGAGTGCGTGCCACACCGCTGGTCGCACCGACGTCGAACATGGCGACCACGTCAACATAGTCGCCGGCACGAACGTCGTGCACGGTGAACTGCAACGACCCCTTATCACCACGTTCGGTGGTTGACGTACGTTCGGTGTGCAGCCAGGCCCATGAATTATCCGCCGTAATGCCATCCGGGAACGTGACGGTTCCGGTGACTTTGCCGATGGGAATCTGATTGCTCACGCCGAGCGGCTCCCATTGGAACGTGGCCACGTCTTGATAGGCGGTGGCCACGCCCTGCATGGTCATGGTCACATCGAATTTCAGGCTGCTCGCCGACGTGGTGGCGGGAATATTCCAGCCGATTTCGATTTTCTTGGAACGATCGTCGGTATTGTCGGCAACAAGACCGTCTTTTGCGGGATCGAACGGCTGCGGATTGCTGTCACCTTGCGAAACATCGGCGATATACCACTGCCCCGCATGTTCTCGATTCCATTCGTCGGTGCTATAGCTGCTTGGGATTGCGATATCACCCTGCTGGTAGGTCTCTCCCGTCGTCGCGTTGCGCACGCTGATATCGGTGATATTGGCCAGGTTGCTTTCCTTCAGCGTGTACTGCTGGTACAGCTGCTTCCACGGATGGTCGCCGTCGTCATCGCTGCGGTCGGCGAGTTTCATATCGATGTGTTGGGTGATTTTCAAATCGCCATTGCTTTGCACCTGCACATCGTAGTCGAGCGTTTTGTAGCTCAGATCGGCCCCACCGTCATCCAATGCGATGGCCAGCAATATGGCCGCTACAACGCCAACGGTGACGACGATCGCGATACCGAAGCTGCGCACCGCTCGCGACGCATGCTGTTTGGCCGTCATAATCCCTCTTTCTCGCTTCTTCTTCCCTCAGATGGCCGTACAACAGATGGCCGTACAAGCCGAATTGAACAGTAAAGCCCCATCGTCATCGGACGGGGCTTTACATGCATGTCAGAACGTAACTTGCGGAACCTGACGATCCGCTTCGTCCACCTGGAAGTAAGGGGCCTGTTCGAAATGGAACAAGCCGGCGATAATATTGGTCGGCACAACCTCGGTCTGGGTATTGTACTTCTGCACGACATCGTTGTAGAACTGGCGTGCGTAGGCGATCTTCTCTTCCAACGATTTCAGCTGATTCTGCAAATCCATGAAATTCGTATTGGCCTGCAGCTGCGGATAGTTTTCGGATACGGCCTGCAGATTGACAAGTGCGCGGCTCAGCTGGTTTTCCGCAGCGATGCGCTGCGCCACGTCACCGCTTTGCGCGGCCTGCACCACGCCGGCACGGGCCTGCGTGACCTGCGTGAACACTTGGGATTCGTGGGCCGCATAACCTTTGACCGTTTCCACCAGGTTCGGAATAAGATCGGTACGCTGCTTGAGCTGCACGTCGATCTGCGCCCAACCGTTCTTCACACGATTACGTAGCGTAACCAGCCCGTTGTAGGCGCTGACGGCCCAAAGCACAATAAGTACAACGATGACGGCAATGATAATGCCAACGACCATGACGACTCCTTCGTTAATGGCTCTTCACACCATTCTTGCATGCGCCCAGGTACGTTATGACAAAACTCATGCCCCCGTGTCTCATTTTCAGGCAATCTGCATGGAAACGCAAAAGTGCCCCGTACCTTCCGGTACAGGGCACTTCAGTCAGTCAGCTATGCTGCGAGGGATCCTTTTGAGGCGTCAGTCCTCAAAAGGATCAAAGTCGCGGCGGACGCGGCGGCGAGGACGCTCGGAACGCTCTTCGCGATCGGCACGGTACTCGTCGTAGTTCTCGTCGGCTGCGTAACGCGGATTGCGGTCGTCGCGGCGGCTGCTGCGACGACGGTCGGAACGACGATCATCGCGATCGTAGTCACGGTCATCGCGATCGGAACGACGACGACGCGGACGATCATCATAATCACGATCGTCACGATCGGAACGACGATCATCACGATCGTAGTCACGGTCATCGCGATCGGAACGACGACGACGCGGACGATCATCGCGATCGTAATCGCGGTCATCGTCACGATCGGAACGACGACGACGCGGACGATCATCATAATCACGATCGTCACGATCGGAACGACGATCATCACGACGGCCACGGCTGCCGCGACGGTCATCGCGATCGGAACGCTCACGGCGCGGAGCGGAGGATTCCTGATCTTCGAAGCCTGGAATGGCCAGGGAGATCTTGCCGCGATCGTCAACGCCCTGCACGACTACCTCAACGGTGTCGCCTTCCTTGAGCACGTCTTCGACGGCGTCGATACGCTCGCCGTTGGCCAGATTACGGATCTGGGAGATGTGCAACAGGCCGTCGGTGCCCGGGGTCAGGTTCACGAAGGCACCGAAGGAGGTGGTCTTCACAACCTTGCCGTTGTAGGTTTCGCCGGCTTCAGGAACGTGCGGGTTGGCGATCTGGTCGATGATCTGCTTGGCCTTTTCAGCGCCGTCGCCACCTTCGGAGGAGATGAACACGGTACCGTCATCTTCGATGGCGATCTCCGCACCGGTCTCTTCCTGAATCTGGTTGATCATCTTGCCCTTCGGGCCGATGACTTCGCCGATCTTGTCGACCGGAACGGTGGTGGTGATGATGCGCGGTGCGTACGGGCTCATCTCGGCCGGACCATCGATGCACTCGTTGATGACTTCGAGAATGGTGGTACGGGCTTCCTTGGCCTGCTGCAGAGCAGAGGCCAGAATGTCAGCCGGAATGCCGTCGAGCTTGGTATCGAGCTGCAGAGCGGTGATGAACTCGGAAGTACCGGCAACCTTGAAGTCCATATCGCCGAAGGCGTCTTCGGCGCCGAGAATATCGGTCAGGGTCTTGAAGATGTGCTGGCCGTCAACATCGCCGGACACGAGGCCCATGGCGATGCCCGCAACCGGGGCCTTCAGCGGCACGCCTGCGGCGAGCAGCGACAGTGTGGACGCGCACACGGAACCCATGGAGGTGGAACCGTTGGAACCAATGGCTTCGGAGACCTGACGGATGGCGTAAGGGAACTCTTCGCGGTTCGGCAGCACCGGCACGAGAGCCTTCTCCGCCAGCGCACCGTGGCCGATTTCGCGGCGCTTCGGGGAGCCGACGCGGCCGGTCTCACCGGTGGAGTACGGCGGCATCTCATAGTTGTGCATGTAACGCTTGGA
>ENA-OWOA01000251-OWOA01000251.1-gut-metagenome-genome-assembly--contig:-NODE-251-length-14312-cov-5.421356_pt1 | contig 14312 bp, 16 predicted proteins | sample MGYA00248251_ERZ651780 | MGnify/ENA primary metagenome ERZ651780 (study PRJEB26908, sample SAMEA4031714) | gut metagenome | biome: gut; feature: normal infant; material: stool | place: China | collected 2015... | reverse complement strand
AGAACAAGACGAACCACGACTTTGCGCGTGGTTCACCGAAGGCGGGGTGATGTTATCGCAAAGAAAGCTACGATTATCGCAGTCACCAATCAAAAAGGAGGTGTAGGGAAAAGCACTACCTGTGAGAACTTAGGCATTGGGCTGGCGATGGAGGGCAAGAAAGTCCTGTTGGTGGATACCGACCCACAGGGTTCACTGACCATCAGCATGGGCTGGCAGCAGCCCGACGAACTGCCCACCACCCTTTCCACCCTGATGCAGAAAGCCATGAACGACCAGCCCATCCAGCCCGGCGAGGGCATTCTGCACCATGCAGAGGGCGTTGACCTGATCCCTGCAAACATCGAACTGGCAGGGCTGGAAGTGGCGTTGGTGAACAGCATGAACCGGGAAAAGATGCTGAAACAGGTGCTGGACAGTGCCAAACGGGAGTACGATTTTATTCTGCTGGACTGTATGCCCTCGTTGGGGATGCTCACCATCAACGCACTGGCGGCGGCAGACGCTGCCCTGATTCCTGTGCAGGCACAGTATCTGTCTGCAAAGGGTCTGGAACAACTTTTGCAGACGGTACAAAAAGTCCGGCGGCAGATCAACCCCAAGCTGAAAATCGAGGGTATTCTGCTGACTATGACCGACAGCCGCACCAACTACGGAAAACAGATCAGCAATCTGATCCGGCAGGCATACGGAAAGCACCTGAAGGTGTTTGAGCAGACCATTCCACGGTCTGTCCGTGCGGCAGAAACCAGTGCGGCAGGCAAAAGTATCTTTGCCTATGACCCCAAAGGCAAGGTGGCAGAAGCCTACCAATCTCTTGCAAAGGAGGTGCAGGCGGATGCCGATCGACAGCGGAAACTTAGCTCTGAAAGGGCTAGATGACCTGTTTTCCACCGAGGAAAACCGACAGGAGGAACAGCGGGAGCAGGTACAGCAAATTCCCATTGATGCGCTGCACCCCTTCACCAACCACCCCTTCAAGGTGCTGGACGATGAAGCCATGACCCGGACGGTGGAGAGTATCGCACAGTACGGTGTGCTGGCTCCGCTGATTGCCCGCCCTCGCCCGGACGGTGACGGCTACGAGATCATCTCCGGGCACCGCCGCCAGTATGCGGCTAAACTTGCCGGGCTGGATACCCTGCCGGTCATTGTGCGGCAGATGTCGGACGATGCTGCTGTGATATTGATGGTGGATTCCAATTTGCAGCGTGAACACATCCTGCCCAGTGAACGGGCTTTTGCCTACAAAATGAAGCTGGAAGCGATAAAAAATCAAGGTGCTAGGTCGGATTTAACTTCGCCGCAAGTTGCGGCGAAGTTCCGCAGCGATGATGCAGTTGCCAAAGACCAAGGCATAAGCGGTGATACAGTTCGACGTTTTATCCGCCTGACCAACCTTATCCCCGAACTGCTTGACATGGTAGACGAAAAGAAAATCGCTTTTAATCCCGCTGTGGAATTGTCCTATCTGGACGAAAGCCAACAGCGGGATTTTTTAGAAGCCATGGAGGATACCCAGAACGCGCCGTCCTTATCGCAGGCGCAGCAACTGAAAAAGATGGCACAGCAGGGAGAGTTCAGCTACGAAAAAGCCTTTGATGTGATGGGACAGGAGAAAAAGAGCGAGAAAGACACCGTGACCATCAAAAACGAAACCCTGCGAAAGTATTTCCCCCGCAGCTACACGCCCAAACAGATGGAGGAGAAGATCATCCAGCTTCTGGATGCGTGGCAGAAAAAACAGCAGCGACGCAACGAGCGCTGACCCGTAACGCAAGACCCGATGGGGTCTTTTTTGTTTGCAAGAATTTGGAGGTAACGCCTATGAACAATACGATTGATTTCAAGACCGCAAAGACCATCGACAGCATGAGCAAGAAACTCGACCACATCGATGATGCCGTGACCGGCTTCTTCTCGGTCATGCACATGGCGATGAAGCACGAACTTGGCAGCGCAGAGCCTTATTTTGCTGCAACCTCGCCGGTTCTGGATTTGACGGTTATCCGTCCTGACGATGCGCCGCACATCCTTGCCTGCTTCGATGAGGCAGATGAGGGCATCGGCATCTCCGAGAACGAGCCGCTGGGCTTTCGCTACAATCCCAAACAGGTTGTCAAGCTGATGGGTCAGCGGTATCTGGTCGGTCCGGTTATTTTTCACCGTTTCGATGAGGATGGCAACTTCGCATCCCTGACGATGGGTGATATGTACACCATCCAGAAATATCTGGAATCCAAAAGTGTCACCCTGATGATCGACCGCGACAAGCTGACCTGCATCTGCATCGACTGAGGTGTGCCATGCTGAACTTTTTTATCGGTTTCGCATTTTTTGAAGCGGGTGCGATTTTCGGATTCTTCGTGGCGGCTCTGCTGAACGCCACCCATGCCGGGCAGGAGAGCACCATCTTTGAGGAGAATGATAATGGAACAGAATGAAAATACCCTTTCGGTGCTGAAAATTGCACCGGGACAGCATCCGCAGCAGGTCGAGATCGATAACGACCTGAAAGCCTTGCAACAGGCAGTGGGCGGTTCCATCGGCGCAAGCTACCCGTTTGAAGATCCGGCTGCCATCGTTTATAACGATGACGGCAAGCTCATGGGACTGCCCCTGAACCGTGCCCTTCGGGATGAAAACGGAGAAATGTATGATGCCGTTGCCGGGACCTTTCTGGTTGTGGGGCTGGGCGAGGAAGATTTTGCATCCCTGACCCCGGAACTGGCGCAGAAGTACGAGCAGCTTTTCCATCAGCCGGAAGCCTTTCTGAAGCTGGGCAACCGTCTGCTAGTGCTGCCGGTGCCTGATGAACCTCCGGCAGAAAAGCCCCGTTCCAAGCCCACGGCAGAGCATGACCGCTAAAATCACCCTGCTGCACGGGAGGTGATGGCAGTGCAGGAAGAAATCGAACAGAAATCATTCAACATTATGATTTCGACCACGAAGCTGTCTGCCCGGACAGTCCTCAATGCGGTAAAAGCGGCGATACGGCTGTATCAGTCCAAGGCATCCCAAGGCAAGCAAAGCGTCCGCACCCTTCTGCGGCAAAACCGTGGCGTATCCAGCGTGGAGATCAGCAAAACCGGCATCCGTGGGTTGGAACGCTACGCCAAAAAGTACGGCATCGACTATGCCATCCGCAAGGACACCTCCGAGGTGCCGCCCCGGTATCTGGTCTTTTTCAAAGCCCCGGACGCAGAAGCCTTCCAATCGGCATTCAAGGAGTATTCGGCATCCCTGCTGAACAAGGATAAACGCCCCTCGGTGCTGGCACGATTGCAGGAACTGGTGCAGGCTGCGGCAGAACTCCCCGGCAAAGTTCGGCACAAGGAACAGGAGCGTGGACTGTGACCACGAAAAAGCTGACAAAGCTGCTGGCGCTCTATCTGCCCTATCTTCTGCTGGGTCTGGTTGCAACCAACTTTGGCGAAGCATGGCGGCTTGCCGAGGGCAAGGAACTGGGCGATAAGATCATGTCGCTGATGGGCACCATCCCAGTGGCATTTGCGAACCCTCTGCCCAGCCTGCACCCGCTGGATTTGCTGGTGGGTTTGTGCTGCGGCGCAGGGTTACGGCTGGCGGTCTATCTGCGTGGCAAAAATGCAAAAAAGTACCGCCACGGCATGGAGTACGGCTCTGCCCGGTGGAGTGCATAATTTTAAGTGTAAATGACACATACATGGACGCACAGGAGGTTATGCACATGACTGATTATAGCAAAATTACAGCCCTTTACTCCCGCCTTTCCGTGGGCGACGAGGACAGGGACGGCGGCGAGAGCAACAGCATACAGAACCAAAAAATATTTTTGGAGAACTATGCCAGAGGGCAGCACCTAACCAATATCCGGCACTACATCGACGATGACGAAAGCGGCAGATTTTTTGACCGTTCCGCCTACTCCCGCATGATGGACGATGTGGAAAACGGGAAAATCGGTGTCTGCATTATGAAAGACCTCACCCGCTGGGGGCGTGACTATCTCCAAGTCGGCAACGCGATGGAGATATTCAGACGGAACAATGTGCGCTTTATCGCGGTCAACAACGGCATTGACAGCGAGAAGCCCGACACATTGGAGTTTGCGCCCTTTATCAATATCATGTCGGAGTGGTACGCAAAGGACATCAGCAAGAAAGTGAAAACGGGCATTAAGACCAAAGGCATGAGTGGAAAGCCGATTGTCACCGAAGCCCCTTACGGCTATGTCAAAGACCCGGACAACAAGGATTTTTGGATAATCGACGAAGAAGCCGCCGAGGTTGTCCGTTTGATTTTCCGTCTGTTTATCGGCGGGAAAAACCGCAACCAAATCGCCGTATATTTGACACAGGAGAAAATCCCAATCCCCACTTTCTACATGAAAGACCAGGGGCGGGGAACCTGTAAAAATAAGACGCTCAACGAGGATAACCGCTGCAAGTGGAACAAAGCCACCTTGACCAATATCCTCACACGGCAGGAGTATTGCGGCGATGTAGTCAACTTCAAGACTACAAAGCATTTCCGGGATAAACATAACCACTATGTAGACCGGAGCCAGTGGCACATCACAGAAAATGTGCATGAGCCGATTATCAGCCGCAGCGATTTTGAAACCGTACAGCGGATTTTGGAAAACGCACCCGTCAAACGCCCCAACGGGGACGGGGAAATCCACCCTCTGTCCGGCTTGCTTTTCTGTAAAGACTGCGGCGCAAAAATGCACATTCGTATAGATTATCGGAACGGCGGCAAGCGCCATGTTGCCTATTGCAGCGAGTACCACAAGGGAAAAGCCAAAAACCCCAAATGCCATTCCCCGCACATCATGGACGCGGACTTGCTCATGCAGACCATCGCGGAAGTGCTGAAGAAAATCGAGGACTATTCTATTAGCAACCGGGCGGAGTTTGAAGCCTTAGTGAAAAAGAACCTTGCCATGCAGCAGACCGACCAGACCAAAAAGCAGCAGAAGCGTATCCCGCAAATCACGACGCGCCTTGAACAGATTGACAAGGTGCTGAACAAGCTCTACGAGGACAACGCCCTCGGCACGATCCCGCAAGATCGTTATGAGCAGATGTCGCAGAAGTATTCGGAAGAATACTATGTGTTGAAAGCGGAGCTTGCCACGCTCCAAGAGCAGCTGTCCGCTTATGAGAACGCGGGAGGACGGGCGCAGAAGTTTTTGAAGCTGACGGAACGCCATGCTGCCTTTACCGACCTTACACCCGCCATTCTCAACGAGTTTATCAGCAGGATTGAAGTGTATGAGCGCGACCAGAAAAGGGCGAGATACGCAATCCAGCACATCAGCATATATTTCAATTATATCGGCAAGTTTGAGAATGAAGTGACACAGCTTGCGGAACCGACCGAGCAGGAAATCCGGCAAATGCGGGAGGAAATCGAAGAAGCCAAAAAGGAAAAGAGCCGCGCATACCACCGGCAGTATTCAAGGGAGTACCGGGCGCGAAACCTTGAAAAGCAGCGGGAGTATGACCGTATCAAGGCGCGGGAATACCGGGCGAAGAAAAAGGCGCAGGCAGCCGCCGCACAGCCCACACAGTAAAACAGAATAACCGTCAACCAAGAGGGATTTTCCGAGTTACGGGAAATCCCTCTTTTGCACCCGGAGAAAGGAGCCGCCTATGGCAGAACAGACCCCCGACAATATCATCACGACCCAGAGGAACGGGCAGACCATTGTTGCGGAGTTATTTTTCAATCACAGCAGCACAGAAACATTCCGCGACAAGCTGCTCAAACTGGTGCTTGCCGACAGTACGCGTTTATCCGCGTCTGACGGTCAAGAGCCGGAAAAAACAGAAATCTTGCGATAACAGCCGCCCTGACGAACCATTCCCTGTCCGGGCGATTTCTATTTGAAAATCCTCATTTTCCCCAAGTCAAGAGCCAGGAAAAATCCCTCAAAAATGCCCCTCTTTCCAAAAGAGGGCGCAGAAAGGAGCATTTATGCGAACAGGGCTTACCAAGCAGGAAAAGACCACCGACATTTGGTTTGACGAGAAAGACCCGCTTATCCATATCCGCACCCACAACACCGCCTTGAAGAAACGGCTGCTTGATTACAGCCGCCGCTACCCGGCGGTCTGCCAGCAGACAGACACAGACCCGGAAACGGGCTGCATGGAGTTCGATATTGAAAAGGGGCGTTTCTCTTTCCGTCTGACCGCCCCATACAGCGAGGAACGGCGGGAAGCGGCGCGGCAGTATGCCAGAGAGAACAACACCGCCGACAGGCTGAAATAATATAGATTTGTTCACAGTTGTGTGATATACTTTTCTTAAATAATCGGAACAATAAATCGGACTTGACATAGGAGGAAATACATGAAAAAAATTTTAATTTTCACATTGTGTTTTTTACTGACTTTTTCAATGACTGCATGTGCTAAGGAAGATACCCTTTCCATTCCCCCTGATAATTCAGAAGCAGCATTAAATACAACAAGTTCAGAAGTAACCAAAGATGTAAATACTTCTGAAGAAATGGACAGTGAAAATGAAATGAAGCAAGATAACATTGAGTTTGGGCTTGCTATTAACGATACCTATTATCCTATTCCAATCACTTTGAAGCAGCTTGTTAATGAGGGTTGGAGTATAAGCGATAAGACACCATATTTCTTAAATCCAATGGTGGGCGAAAGTTATTATGAAATGCGTACAAACTGGTCATTATCAAAGAATGGTGAGGGCATTCTTCCGGGAGGTTCTATTATTCGTCTGTTAGAAAGAGACGGTGTACTTCTGGAAGTCACAATTACAAACCAAGCGACTACCGAAGAAGCCGAGCCATATCAAAAAATTGAAGATGGAGTTATTGATTCCATTACCGTTTTTTATGATGAAGCGCATACCAGTATTAAGCTGAATGATAGGGAATTGAACAGTTTAACGCCAGATATTTTGATAACGGATTATCCTGCCAGTGATGGCTGGGTTCATTGCCCGAACAATTACAGGGACTATCCAGAATTTGGTGTTTCAACGGTACATGACATCTCAAATAATCTGGACCAGTGTAATAGAAGCATTACAGTTTATTTTGATTCGGAAAACTCCGCATTCAAGATAACAGTATTGAACCAAACACCTCTGGAAAATTAACCTAATGTCATAAGAAAGGGCAGCCGAGAAAATCGACTGTCCTTTTCTATGCCCAGGAGCTGAAAGGAGCGACCAACCATGACAAAGCCAAGAGAGAAAACCTGCGAGGAATTGCAAGCCGAGATTGAGGACGGAAAGAAGAAAATCCGGCAGCTTGAAAACCGGGAAAAGGTGTTGCGGCAAAAGCTGTCCCAAGAGGAACGCCGGACGCGCAGCCACCGCCTTGTCGTCCGGGGCGCAGTCTTTGAGAGCATTGTGCCGGAAGCCAAGACCATGACCGATGAGGAAGCCGCCGCTTTTCTCCGGCTTGCCCTGACGAGTGAGGAAGCGCGGGGCTATCTGAAAAAACGCACCGAGGGCGGGAAAAGCGAATAATCCCTTTGGAACAAAGGGCGCACTTATACACCCTTGCGGGCGTGTGCGCTCTGCCGAGGGCTTATCTCCGCACAGGGGACTTTCCCCGCGCTCCGATATGGCGCTTTGCCGCGACAAGGGGCTGCACCCCTTGCGCCGCTTACGCGGCTATCCCTGCACACCCACAAAAACAGTACACCCGCCGTTGGCGTCTGTACCATTTTTGCGGGTTTTGTTATCCTATCCGGGAGGTGATACCCATAGCCATCTACCATTGTAATATCGGCATTGTCAGCCGGGGCAAGGGCAAATCAGCCGTTGCCGCAGCCGCCTACCGAAGCGGCGAAAAGCTGACAAACGAGTGGGACGGAATGACCCACGACTACACCCGCAAAGGCGGTGTTGTCCATACAGAAATCATGCTGCCGCCCCACGCCCCGCCCTCTTTCTCTGACCGTTCAACCTTGTGGAACAGCGTGGAGCTTTTCGAGAAAGCCGGGAACGCCCAGCTTGCCAGAGAGATTGACGCGGCGCTCCCCATAGAGTTATCCAGAGAGGAACAGATCCGGCTTGTCCGGGAATACTGTTCCTCTCAATTTGTTTCCAGAGGAATGTGCGTCGATTATGCCATTCACGACACCGGCAAGGGCAATCCCCATTGTCACATCATGCTTACCATGCGCCCCCTTGATGAGCGCGGCGCATGGGCGGCGAAGTCCCAAAAGGAATATGACCTTGATGAAAATGGCGAGCGTATCCGCTTGCCAAGCGGCAGATACAAGACCCACAAAGTTGACCTGACCGGCTGGAACGACAAGGGCAACACCCTCTTGTGGCGCAAGGCGTGGGCTGACCTTACCAACGACTTTTTGGAGAGGAACGGAAGCCCGCAGCGTATCGACCACCGCAGCAACGCCGAGCGCGGCATTGACGAGATACCCACCGTCCACATGGGCGTGGCGGCTTGCCAGATGGAGAAGAAAGGTATCACCACCGAGAAAGGCGAACTAAACCGAAATATCCAAAAGGCAAACCGCCTTATCCGGGAAATCCGGGCGCAGATCGGCAAACTCAAAGAGTGGATTGCCGACCTGTTCAAAGCGCGGGAAACCGCCCCGGAACAGCCGCCACAATCCCCCAGCCTTGCAAATCTGCTGATGAAGTATTTGAGCGTTCAGAGAGAAAAGAGCCGGAAGTATTCGCAGAGTTGGCAACGGCAGCACGCAGCCGACGAACTGAAAACCGTAGCGGCGGCGGTCAACTACCTTTCCGAGCATGGTATCTCTACCCTTGACGAGCTGGACGCAGCCCTTTCCTCTGTCAGCGAACAGGCCGACGCTATCCGGGCAGGAATGAAAACCGCCGAGCAGCGCATGAAAGAGCTGCAAAAGCTCATTGAGTACGGCAGGAATTATCAGACCTACAAGCCCATACAGGACGAGTACCGGCAAATCCGCTGGAAAGGAAAACAGGAGAAGTTTGCGGAAGTCCACCGCGCCGAGCTTACCCTTTGGAACGCGGCAAACCGCTATCTCCATGCCCATTTGCCGGAGGGTGTGAAAACCCTGCCGATCTCCGCATGGGAGAAAGAGTACGCCGCCCTCAAAACACAGAGGGAAGCGGAATGCGCCAAGCTGAAAGGCACCCGTAGCGACCTTTCCGAACTTCAAAATATCCGCAGGTGCGTGGATATTGCACTCCGCACTGACCAGCCGGAACAGACGCAGACCCGCACCAAGCGGCACGACATAGACCGATGAAAGGAGTGAGTTTTTTGTACTACACCCAAGAACAGATAGACCGGGCAAACCAAGCCGACCTTGTTTTGTTCCTGCAATCGCAGGGGGAACCGCTGGAACGCGCCGGACAGGAATACCGATGGAAGCGGCACGACAGCTTGACCGTCCGGGGCAACAAGTGGTATCGCCACAGCGTAAGCCGCGGCGGCGGCCCCATTGATTTTGTCATGGAGTTTTTCGGCAAGAGCTTTACCGAAGCCGTTGAACTTCTCACAGGAGAAAAGGGAGCCGCGCCGCCGCAGGACTCCCCGCAATTCCGATTGCCGTCCCGCAGCCCGGACAACCGAACAGCGAGGAACTACCTCACAGCCGCCCGCCGCATTGATGAAGATGTGACGGGCTTTTTCTTTGCCAGCGGCGATATTTACGAGGACGCAGCCTACCACAACGCCGTATTCGTGGGGCGGGACGAGGACGGAATACCGCGCTACGCCCACAGCAAGGGAACGGCGGGAAACTTCCGGCTTGATGTGAAAGGCAGCGACAAGGCTTTTAATTTCTGCTACCGGGGCGAGGGCGAAAGATTGTTTGTCTTTGAAGCCCCGATTGACCTGTTATCTTTCCTCTGCCTGTTCAAAAAGGGCTGGCAGAAGCAAAGCTATTTGTCACTGGGCGGCGTGGGAGAAAAAGCCCTCTTACGCTTTCTCTCTGACCGTCCAGACATTCAGACGGTTTACCTCTGCCTTGACAGCGACGAAGCCGGAAACGACGCTTGCAGCCGCCTTGTGAAGCTCATGCCGGAGGGCTACATCGTCCACCGGCTTATGAGCCTGCCCGTCAGAAGTTGTCCGGCAGATCTTCGCACAGTTCCGGGAGGTTTCCCGGAAGAAGCTGCTGGAATCGGTCAAGACCAACGATGCCGCCCGCATCCAGAAGAAAATCAAGAAAATCCAGAAAGACTTGGAAGCCAAGCAGAAAGAGTTGGACGACCTGAAAGCCGAAACCATCCTCGTCATCCGGGGCGTAAGTGCCTTGGACAAAGAACTGCTGGGCACACTGGTGGCCGAAACAAAAGATGCACTGGAAACCCTGGAAAAGCAGCTTGTGCAGGCACAGGAAGAATACGAAGAAGCCACCAAAACAGCAAAGCGTAGCAACTACATCTGCAACGAACTGTTTACATGGGCGGATGTGTACGACACTGCCAACCACGATGAACGCCGTGCCATCTTGCAGCAATTCATCAAGGAGATTCGCGTCCGAAAAGACTATGAGATCTCGATCACCCTGAACGCCAGCTTCAACCAAGTGGAGCAGCTCAAGGCTGTATCAACCTACGATGGCGCGGAAATTTTTGAAGAAATTTCCGAGAAGGGGGCATAAAAGCGATGCACTTGCCCGCAGAACTCTGCAAAATGCAAAGAAAGAAGCGTGAAACCGATGGATTTTCAAAAAGTACATGGATGACCCCACCCGGTTCGCATCCGACTTCAGGGTTCGGAGCCCGGCACGGTCTGCCAAAGTTTTTTAGGCATAAAAAACGCCGCATCGTACAAAACGATGCGAGAGCATCCCCGGTAGACATTCCTACTGGTTGGAACCCGCGCACTAAGCAACAGCCCACTGGGCTGATTGCTTACCCTGCCTGCGGCAGGGCCGTGCTGTTCGAATCCCTCTGGGTCACAAAGCCAGCGTGTGACTTATGTGTACGCAAAAGAAAAGCAGCAGCGTTAAAATTACGCTGCTGCTAAAAGTGGACCTAGAGGGATTCGAACCCTTGACCTCTCGGATGCGAACCGAACGCTCTCCCAGCAATATCGCTTTTGTGCACACCTTATGCACCGTGAGAAAAGAAAATCAACGTATATTCGTCCATATAAAACGACCTGCCATCCCAACGGCCTTTCTTGGTCGCAAGTATGATCTCCAAGCCGCTGATTTTCAAGATGATGCAGTTTGGGGCGTAATATGGTTGGCGGACAAGTGAGCTACAGGCCCTTGAGATGTAACTCACATGGGGTTCAGATGTATCGCATCCCAATTCACAATAAAATACGATGTACCGTAAAAGCGCAACTTCTGCTCTGAATGAATGGAAGAGGCGCTTTTTGCCTATAAAATATTCATGGAAACATTGATGATCGACAAAATCAAAGATAAAGAGTGGTACCATTTTATTTAGAGTGATATAATTTATTACTAAATTGCGAAATTGTGAGATCACCTTTTTGAAGATGATCAAAGTCTTGGGAGTAATTAGATTCTTTGCAGTGAGTGATAATTTCGCCGGAGAAATTCGCAATATTACGATATGGTAAAAGTGCAGTATTTATTTTGCGCAGTAGATAATCTAGGATTTCTCTTTTGAACTCCTTGAACTTTGCTGTACGCCATAGAAGGTAAAAATCATCCATAAACTGATTATGATTATTCCGACCGTACCAATAAATTTCTCTTGTATTCTTAAGTAACTGGTATTCTTCGCTTTGAGTATACTTCGTTAAATCAAACTTTAAGCTTTTATCCAAAATAAAATTAGTGATTTCTGTAATATCACGCCTGTTAATTTTCTTTAAGGCTTTAGTGAAAATCTTACGAGAACAACCTATTTCATGTAAATCGAATGTGATGAGTCTGTCGTTTTTTATATTATATAGCTTGACATCATTTTGCTTTCTACGCGAAATAAAATAAGTGTTTTTTCTCCCAAAAATCGCAGCAATTGGATGAATTGGGACGAATGAAATTCCCATTATAATGTTATTGCAATCTGTCAATAAAACTATTTCTGTAAAAAATCTCCCATATTGAATGAGATTAGCTGTCATATGGGAAAGAAGATCGTCCATAATGTTTTCAAATTCCCAAGGCTGCTGAGAAGATAATATGCTTTTCAACGTATCACCTACTGGACTAATATCATAAAAGCATTGCCTGTTTTCGTCTACCGAAAACTCAATAGAATAGCTTCTACAAAAATCATCCAAAAGCATTTGTGTATATAATCCAGATAAAACTTTTGAATTCTTATGAACTTCGAAATTCGGACTAATTTGAGAAGATTTAAGATTCTCTATCTCATGATTCATAGTTTTCGCTCCAACCCCAGCAACTTTTATATTTTTTCTCATCTGGAAGATAGTTGTTAACGGAGACAATCATAAAAACATCCTCTGGATTAGTTAAGTCTACATGGTGATTCATTATGGTTATTCCCCTATAACTTTGTAAAATTTTACTTGCCGTCTTTAATCTTTCGCTAAAATGATCATAAGTAACCTCGAAACTTGGACTGCTGGACATCACATGAGCTATTCGCTGTTTCCAATTTGTTTGAAGACTATCACGATTTCCAATACCGACAATGTCATGTTGACGAAATTGAAGTTGTTGTGCGATGACCGACAAAATCGATAGATTCTTCGAGTCATTTTTGATAAACTCCTTTAAAGTTGTATCGATTGAGTCTTTCCAACAAGATGCCCCGTTAAATTCACCCCAAATAATAGCAAGCCCACTAATTAGAGCATACTCAAAAAATGGCGCACTAGCAACATGAAATACAATTTCCGCCAGATAAGCTTCTTTATGTTTTATTACATCCGTTCGAATGTATTCTTGGTAGAGAAGCACCAAGTCAAAATATCCTCTATATATTTTTTTGAATCTTTCAAAGTCATTAGATTCAATTGACCGAATAAGTGCCTCCGAAACATGATTATAGCAAAGCCCCAAAAAGTCCGGATAGTCTTCTCGATTTTTCCAGTGGCCTAGCGCATCTGATACACTACATTTTATAAGAACAGCCGGAAGATTAGTTTCTATTTTTTGAATAGTCTGAACTAATGAGTCTGTTGAAACTTTTTGCCAAAGAATTGATTTTTCAATATGCTTGTTTTCTAACTGTAGCAAAATCTTTTCAATTAAAAGAATGGCGCGTTTGCTTTTGTTGAGTATTTCAAACACGTGTGACAGAGCAGTTGCAGCAGCTTGACAATGGTTTTCTGTATTTAGCTGTACACCAATTTCATACACTTCTTTAATTGAAAACTCAATGGTACCGATTACAATACCAATATATTGATATATTTCTTTAGCGACAATTTGCTGAATATACCAATTAGCTGTCAATTTTTTGTTTTCAATGGATAACTCTGCGGAAATCTGGGTAAATAATCTTTTGCACATTTCTCCATTCAGATATGGAACACACTGAATATCACACTGGTCAAAACTGGAATAGGTTGTGCATTGATGCAAAACACTTTCGACATTCAGATTCGAAAGATATCTAGTTATTCCAAGAATCAATTCAACATAATTTGAACACATAATATCAACTATAGACAGTGCATTTTCTTTATCAAGGTCATCACTCGATAAGTGTTTACAAATAACAGTCCATGATGATATTTTGATTTTTTTCAGAACAGAACTCCAATAGTCACATTGTCTTTTTTCTCCAGCTATCAGGGTCAAACTTTGAAGACACACAAAATATTGTTGCAATACTAGAATGTCATCATCTTTAAGGATTTTATTGAGACATTCTTGATTTACTTTTAATAATGCGTTTTCAAACCAATAATTATCTGTTACCATTTTTGGTTGTATAGATGTTCCGGTTTGAAGAGCTAATCTTATTTCGGTATCATCCGTTGCATGCCATTGCGGATATTGAGCTTTTTTCTCAAACCAAAGTGAATCATATTGAATGTTTTGTTTTTTGTCCCAATAAAATTCCAGGAGCGCAACGGATTTATTCATAAATAGGCCCATCGATTCGTTTTGATTTTTGGGAATATTTGCATTATATTGACCTATTTCAAAGAGAATATGAACGTCATGACTTGCAATTTTCTTATAATGATTTTGAAAGCTTTGATCTGTTGTAAATATGTTGCGCTTAGATACTTTTTTAATGATATTATAGAGATTCTGAAATTTTGCATCTCCAACAGAAAAAGTATCTGAAAGCATAATGATGGGGAAGCCACTGGAGGAATACAGCCCCAGAAGTGCGGCTGCTGCCAGTTACCGCAGATTTGTGGAAGAATACAGGAGAATGGCCGGTGAGTAAAATCAAATTCAGGAGGA
>ENA-OWOA01000224-OWOA01000224.1-gut-metagenome-genome-assembly--contig:-NODE-224-length-15445-cov-3.001952_pt1 | contig 15445 bp, 16 predicted proteins | sample MGYA00248251_ERZ651780 | MGnify/ENA primary metagenome ERZ651780 (study PRJEB26908, sample SAMEA4031714) | gut metagenome | biome: gut; feature: normal infant; material: stool | place: China | collected 2015... | reverse complement strand
CACCGGCAACTACAAGGACGGCACCTATTCGATCAACGGCCAGTACGGGCCGGTCGGAGAGGATTCCATCGACGTGCACCTGACCATCGCCGACCAGAAGGTCGAGAAGGTCGAGATCGTGGGGCATCCGTTCACGACGATCTCCAAGAACCACCAGAATGACTTCGCCGAGGCAATCAATGGCGTGGTTGATGGCAAGCCGCTCAAGGACCTGAAGGTCGACAAGGTGGCCGGAGCCAGCTGGACGTCGGACGCCTTCAACAAGGCGTTGGAGGTCGCGCGGCAGGAGGCCTCGATTCAATAATCGCATGTCGGTTCGTATGGCGCTTGGGTGGCATGGCATGTCGCCCAAGCGCCATTGTCGTATAAGGGGTGCCGAGGCGCACGATATTACGATTATCATGTACGATTGTACATGTTGTTATTCGAATAACCGTGTGTTGTGCGATAAAATCATGATGTCATGGGATGCGGTGTCTCTGGCGGTGATGGGGGCCGCTGCATCGGGCGGAATCAGACGGTAGGAGGAATGATGGCTCAGGATTACCGCGAATTGGCCATGACTCTCAGAGGCCGTATCGATGCCGGTGAGTTCCGGCAGACCGGGAAGCTGCCCACCGAGGACCAGCTGATTGAGGAGTACCAGACCACGAGGTACCGCGTGCGCAATGCCATCGCGGTGCTCGCCGAGGCCGGCGACGTGTTCCCGGTGCGGGGCAGCGGCGTGTTCGTGCGCGAGGACCGTGGGGGCGATTGCCTGTCGATCGGCACCACGCGCGGCATTTCTGCGGAGTACCCGCATCGCAAGGTGACGTCCGTGGTGCAGGAGTTGTCGCTGCTGCGGGCCGACTCCGTGCTGGCCAAGCGCATGCACTGCGCCGAGGGTGATCAGGTGTGGCGTGTCGTGCGTCTGCGGCAGGTCGACGGCAATCCGCTGGCATATGAGACGGCGTGGTATCTCAAGGAATTCGTGCCGTTCATCAATGAGCAGATCGCCGAGGGGTCGCTGTTCGGGTACGCGCGCAACGACCTCGGTCTGAATTTCGGCTTCGTCGACAAGGTGCTGTACGCGGGCAAGCTGGAGGCGGACGCGGCCCGGGTGCTTGGTCTGAACGAGGGTGATCCCGCGCTGTACCTGGAGGATGACTCGTTCCTGACCAACGGCCGTCTGTTCAACTCCTCGTTCATCGCATACCATTACGTCAACGCGAGGTTCTTCACGATGACCTCGATGCGCTGACGCGCGGCGGCCGGCTCCGCTCGTAAGGCCGCATGGCCGCCACAACCATCGACGAAAGGCGGACGACGATGTCCAAGATCATCCTGCTTGACGTGGACGGCACACTGGTCGACGACGACAACAACCTGCCGGACTCGGCCGTGAGGGCCATCCGCGCGGCCTTGAATTCTATCTGGAAAGCAACGACGGCCTGTTCGCCAGCGAGGGCTTCGAGGAGGGCGCGCTCGACGCCATCCGCGAGCATTCCGCCCGCAAGGGCAAGGAGAACGTTAATCGCCTGACCGTGCGCGAGGCGTTCCCCGACATGATCTTCGACGGTGAGCTGTACCGGGACGACGTGAACAAGATCAGCTACGTGCTCGGCTCGTACCAGGACTTCCTCGACACCCGCGGGCGTTTCCCCGACCTCGAATCGGGCACGTGGGGCGGTAGGGGGAGCGACGGCGCTGTTCGGCGATCTCGGATCAAGGGCATCACCAAGGCCCATGCGATTGACCGGCTGCTCGCGCATCTCGGCGCGAATCGGCAGAACATCAAGGTGGTGGCCGGCATCGTCGCCGGAGATGTGGAGGGGGACGGGCTCGCCCGCGCTTCCGAACGGCTCGGCCTGATGTGAGCCGCCGAAGTAAGAATGATTAATTTATTCGAATAAATTTTGACCACCGGCGTGTCGCAATCTTGACCAGTGAGCGCTGACAATGGCTGAATTATGCCGATAATCGGTGTAATAACAGCGATGTGACCATATTTGACGGGATTCCCATAATCCGTATACTAAAAGTACAAGTTATTCGAACAACAAAAAGTATATCGAATAACTGAAGGCTGAAAAGCCGTGCTGGTAATACAACAGAAGATGCGGACTACGAAGTCCGCAGATGTCCAAGGAAGGACTCCTGTGATGAAGGAAAGGTTCACCAACGTCGCGCAAAAGACGCTTGACGTGTTCGTGAAATTCGCGAGCACCAAAGCCATCACCGCGCTCAAGGACGGCTTTGTGCTGTCCATGCCGATCACGCTCGTCGGCTCGATCTTCCTGCTGATCGCAAACCTGCCGATCACCGGCTACACCGATTTTATGGCCCGGATCTTCGGCAGCGATTGGAATCTGGGTCTCAACCAGATCAACAACTCCACGTTCAACGTGCTCGCGATGGTCATCGCCGTCGGCATCGGCTACTCCTACGCCCGCAACGAGAAGATGGACGGCATCTCCTGCGGCATCCTGACGCTGGTCTCGTTCCTCATCGTCTCGCCCTCCACGCTGACGGTCGCCAGCGACACCATCAAGGCGCTGGGCGGCGACACCGCCACCATCTCCAACGTCCTGCCGAACACGTGGATGGGCGGCAACGGCATCATCTCCGCCATCATCATGGGCCTGATCGGCTCGTGGGTCTACACCACCTGCATCAAGAAGAACCTGCGCATCAAGATGCCCGACGCTGTGCCCGAAGGCGTGTCGAACGCCTTCTCCGCGATGATCCCCGGCTCCTTCATCATGTGCTACTCCGCGATCATCTACCAGGTGTGCCAGGTCTTCGGCGGCGTTTCGCTGACCGAGCTCATCTTCAAGATCATCCAGACCCCGATGCAGGGCCTGACCGACAACTGGGCCGGTGCCATCATCATCGTGCTGCTCATGTCGCTGCTGTTCTGGTGCGGTCTGCACGGTCCGAACATCGTCTCCGGCATCATCTACCCGGTGCTCACCGCCAACTCGCTGGTCAACCAGAACCTCATGGACCAGGGCATCAAGGCCACGCAGGCCAACGGCGGCCACTATCTGGTGCCGCAGCTCATCGACTGCTTCTGCAAGTTCGGCGGCGTCGGCCTGACCCTCGGCTTCATCGTCGCGGCGCTGCTGGTCGCCAAGTCCGCCCAGGTGCGCGAGCTGTCCAAGCTGTCGCTCGTCCCCGGCATCTTCAACGTGAACGAGCCCATGATCTTCGGCCTGCCGATCGTCTACAACCCGATCATGCTCATCCCGTTCATCTGCGCCCCGCTGGTCGCCGTGATCCTCACCTACGGTGCCATGGTCATCGGCTTCCTGCCCGCCTTCGGCGCCATGCAGGTGCCGTGGACCACGCCGCCGATCATCTCCGGCTTCCTGCTCGGCGGATGGCAGGGCGTGGTGATCCAGGTGCTGATCTTCGCGGCCTCCATCGCCATCTGGTTCCCGTTCGTCAAGATGCAGGACAAGATCTGCCTCAAGCAGGAGCAGGACGCCGCGGCCGAGTAACCAACCGTCAGGTCGCCGGCCGGCCACTGCGGCCGGCGACCGGTCCACACGACACAACTTCAATTCAACCCAACCCCCTCAACAAACCAACAAGTCAACAGCGCGGCCGCAAGACCGCACCCCACGAAAAGAAACCATCATGCATATCGTCCTTTGCTGCAACCAGGGAATGTCCACCTCCATGCTCGTCAAGAAGATGCGCGAAGCCGCCGTCAAGAACGGTGTCGACGTGCAGATCGACGCCTACCCGATCTCCGAGATCGAGGAGAAGGCCCCCGACGCGGCCGTCATCCTGCTCGGACCGCAGGTTCGCTTCGAACTGAACCGCGTCAAGGGCCTGTTCCCGAACATCCCGGTCGAATCCATCAACCCGCAGGACTACGGCCTGGTGCGCGGCGAGAACGTGCTCAACCACGCGATCGAGCTCGCCGGCAAGTGATCTCCCTATCCCGGCGTCGTCCGATACGACGACGCTGGGCATTCCCTCCCTCAATCCCTCCCTCATTCCCCACCACCCAACCCCACGAATGACCGTCCGCCGCGAGCCGGTGACCGGCGCGGCGAACACCGACGAAAGGACAGTCCAATGGCGGACGCACCCGAAACCCTTGACATGGAAATGCTGTGCATGCAGATGATCGTCGATGCCGGCTCCGCGAAATCCGATTACATGGAAGCGCTGCAGGCCGTCAAGGCCGGCGACTATGAGACCGCCGCCGCGAAGATGAAGTCCGGCGATGAGCAGTACGCGGTCGGCCACGAGCAGCACGCGAAGCTGGTGCAGCAGGAGGCGGCCGGCGACCCGGTCACGATGTCGCTGCTGCTCACCCACGTCGAAGACCAGATGATGTCGACCGAGACCGTGAAGCTCATGGTCACCGAGCTCATCGACCTGTATCGAAAGCTCAACGGCTGAGGGCCTTCGGCGCACGACACGCATATCACGTACGGCAAACACAAGTAAAGGAACAAGCATCATGGGATTTCCCGAGAATTTCCTCTGGGGCGGCGCGGTCGCCGCACATCAGCTTGAAGGCGCATGGGACGTGGACGGCCGCGGCCCGAGCATCTGCGACGTACTCACCGGCGGGGCGGCCGGCGTGGCCCGCAAGATCACCGACGGCGTGATCGACGGGCTCAACTACCCGAACCACCGAGGCATCGACTATTATCACACCTTCCGCGAGGACGATGCGCTGTTCCAGGAAATGGGCTTCAAGTGCTTCCGCACATCCATCTCCTGGTCCCGCATTTTCCCGAACGGCGACGAAGAGGAGCCGAACGAGGCCGGACTCAAGTTCTACGAAGAGCTGTTCTCCGACTACCGCGCCAAGGGCATGGAGCCGGTCGTCACCCTCTCCCACTTCGAAATGCCCCTGCACCTGGCCAAGATGGGCGGCTTCACCAACCGCAAGGTCGTCGACTGCTTCGTGCGCTTCGCCGCCACGGTGATGGAGCGCTACAAGGACCTGGTGACCTACTGGCTGACCTTCAACGAGGTCGACAACCAGATGAACATGCACACGCCGATCTTCCCGTACACGAACTCCGGCATCATCCCCAACCCGGACGACACCCCGCACGAGGTGGAGCAGAAGGTCTGGCAGGCGATTCACAACGAGTTCGTCGCCGCGGCCATCGCGGTCAAGCGAGGACGCGAGATCAACCCGGACTTCCAGATCGGCTGCATGCTCTCCTTCGTGCCGATCTATCCGGAGACCTGCCGCCCGGACGACGTCATGCTCGCCCAGGAGCAGATGCGCAAGCGCTACCTGTTCGGCGACGTGTACGTGCACGGCGAGTATCCGCGCTACCTGCTCAAGTGGTGGGAGCGTGACGGCATCGACATCGCAATGGAGCCGGGCGACCTCGACGCCATCAAGGACGGCATCGTCGACTACATCTCCCTGAGCTACTACATGTCCGTAGCCGTCAGCTCGCAGGGCTCCACGCTCGACGCGATGGAGCACGGCCTCGACGGGCTGGTGCCCAACCCGTACATCAAGGCCACCGACTGGGGCTGGCAGATCGATCCGGTCGGCCTGCGCTACTCGCTGTGCGAGATGTACGAGCGCTGGAACAAGCCGCTGTTCATTGTCGAGAACGGCGTGGGCATGTACGAGACGCCCGACGAGGACGGCTACATCGCCGACGACTCGCGCATCGAATACCTCAAGAGCCACATCGCCGAGGTCAAGAAGGCCATCGACCTGGACGGCGTGCCCGTCATGGGCTACACGGTCTGGGGCTGCATCGACGTGGTGAGCTTCACCACCGGCGAGATGAAGAAGCGCTACGGCCTGATCTACGTGGACGGCGACGATGAAGGCCACGGCTCGTACAAGCGCAGCCGCAAGAAGTCCTTCGGCTGGTACCAGCACGTCATCGCCACCAACGGCGAGGAGCTGTAAACCCGAATCCCGCCGGCACCCTGCACGCCGGCGGGATTTTCGCATATCATCGCAGGCCGCCATCATCGTCCAATGCGAAGGAGCGTCACCATGACACGCATGCTGTTCCTTGACATCGACGGCACACTGGTCGGCAAAGACCAGCGCATCCCGCAATCGGTCATCCGCGCGATTCGCGCCGCGCAGGGCAACGGCCATCTGGTGCTGATCTGCACCGGCCGCGCGCGAGCAGGCGCGGCGGGATGGCGTTACGCTCGGCGACCTGGTGCCTGGCAGCAAGGGTACGTTCTTCGCGCTGCCGGAGCTGGGCATCACCTATGAGCAGGTGCGTGACGTGGTCGGGATGACCTGGACGTAGTTCGCGGCTCGATGGGCATGTTCGCGCCGGAGAACGGCGAGACGATGTGCAAGGGCGTCAGCAAGGGCGAAGGACTGCGTTTCGCTGCGGCCACCATGGGCGTGCCGCTCGCCGACACGGTGGCGATCGGCGACAGCGACAATGACCTGACCATGATCGAGGTGGCCGGCATCGGCATCGCGATGGGCAACGGGGAGCAGTGCGCCAAGGACGCCGCCGATTGGGTCGCCGATGCGGTGGACGCGAGCGGCCTCTCGCACGCCTTCGAGCGGCTGGGCGTGGTGTAGCAGCCCCAGCCCGCGCACGGCACGGCTTTCCGGCAAGGAGCGTAATCCATCTGACTGTATTACGATGGAACATGATTCGTACACCGACGTCGGAGGTATCGCCGTTATGACATCCAAGCAGAACAACTATCTGCGCGAGCGTGAAAAAGCCAATGCGCGCTCGCCATTCTCCAAACGAACGCCGGAACGTGTGATCATGTGCGCCGGTGCCGTGTATTCGGTCGGCATGGCCATCTTCTTCGCGCTGTCGTACTTCGGCGTGATTTCCAGTACGTCCGAGGCCGCCCAGACGTCGGCTCAGGCCGTGACCGCACTGAGTCGCAACAGCAGCAACACGGCGCTCATCATCCTGTACGCCATCGTGACGGCGGGAGTCGCCGCGGTGACCATATATATGGCCGTGAAGCACATGCAGCCCGGTCCGCGGTTCAAATGGACGGTCGGCTGGATGATCTTCGTGATGGTTTTCTCACTGTTCACCGCTGACATGGTGGGGCTGATCGCGTTCGGCGTGGCCTTCGGCATGTACATGACACGCGATTGGCAGCTGCTGCGTGCCGTCAACGCCGCGGACGCCGGCAAACGCTCGTCGAAGCGCTGACGCATGGCCTCTGACACGACCAGGCAGCGTCGCGACGGGCGGGAGCTCGCCGCGGATGTCGACGCACTCGCCAACCAGGCGGTACTCGCCGACGTCGAACAAGAAGCGAAAAGCCACTCCGGCAAGGATGCCGCGGACAGGCGGCTGCCGCTGATCGCCCGCATCTACGGCGTGCTCGTGCTGCTGCAGGGCGTCATCACTCTCCCCGTCATCGTGCTGATGGCGGGATATTCGGTGCATGAGATTCTCGACGGCCGTGTGACCGTTGACGTACTGAACCTGACATTCATCCTCACATGCGCCCAGACGGTGGTCTCCAGCGCCAACGCGGCATGCCTGACCGTGCTGGGCGTGCTGCTGATCCGCAACCGACGGCGGTATTCCGCCTGGTGGTCGTATATCGTCATGATGGTGACGTTCGCCGAGGGACTGCTGTCGCTCGCATTGGACGGGTTGGGCGCGGATCTGCTCGTGCCGTCCATCCAGATGACCATACTGGTCGCGCTCGCCATAACCCTTGACCCGGCTCTGCTGGAGGAACGGCGGCTGCAGCGCGCGCGCAGGCGCATGGATGAGCGCGACGAATACGAGGCGGCGCTCGCCAAGGGCATGGTCGGCCGCGACATGAGCGGCAAGGGCTATATCTCGCTGGATTTCTTCAACCTGTTCTGGATTTTCGTCATCGGCTGCATGATCGGGCTGGTGGTCGAGACGATATATCACTGGTATTACTACGGCGAATATCAGGATCGCGCTGGCATGCTGTGGGGGCCGTTCTCGCCGATCTACGGGTTCGGCGCCGGAATCATGACGATTCTGCTCAACCGGCTGTGGCGCTCGAACTGGGTGCTGATCTTCTTCTCCAGCGCTCTGATCGGCGGCGTGTTCGAGTACTGCTCCAGCTGGTTCATGGAGGTCGCGTTCGGTATCAAGGCCTGGGATTACACGGGCGAATGGCTGTCGATAGGCGGGCGCACCTCCGGCAAGTACATGGTGTTCTGGGGGATTATGGGACTTGCCTGGATCAAGTTCGTGCTGCCGTACCTGCTGAAGTTCATCAACCTGATTCCGTGGAAGGTACGGTATTCGCTGACCGCCGTGGTGTTCGTGCTGCTGTTCATCGACGGCATGATGACATTGATGGCGTTCGACTGCTGGTACGGACGCATGGCGGGGCATGCGCCGGATTCGCCGATCGCGCAGTTCTTCGCCGACCATTTCGGCAACGATTTCATGGCGAACCGGTTCCAGACCATGTCCATCGACCCGTCCAGGGCAGGGCGCATGTAGGTCGTGGGCCGTGCGCGGGCGGGGCTGTGCCGAGCCGGGCCGGGGCGGGCCGTGCCGGGCCGGGGCGGGCGGAGTGCAAGACCGCCCGAAGTCCTACACTGGTGCACCGGAAGCGCCTGGAGAAGGCGCGGGAAGGGTGGCAATGTCCAGCAAACTGGTGTTTCTCGATATCGATGGCACATTGGCCGACGAACGGCATGAAGTGCCGATCTCCGCGCAGGAGGCATGCAAGGCGGCCCGGTCGCGCGGCCACAAGCTGTTCATCTGCACCGGACGCTCGATGCCGAAGATCGAACGCGGCATTCTCGATCTCGGATTCGACGGCGTGATCTCGGTGGCCGGAGCGCAGGCGGACGTCAACGGGCAGGTGCTGTTCCGGCATGCCATCGCGCCCGAGGCGATCGACGCTGCAACCGCGTATTTCGAACGGCACGGCATCGAGAACTACCAGTGGCAGGGCGCGGACGGCATGTACATCTCGCGCGGGTATGCGCGGCATCTTGAATCCAAGGGGTCGGCCGTGTGGAAGAACGGTCAGTTCGCGCGGTACTGGCATCTGATCGACGACATCGCGGTGCCGGACGGTTCCACGCTGGGGCATGTCATCCATGCGAGCAAGGGATCGTATTTCTCCGGAGCGGATCCCGATGTGAGTTTTGATGACGTATCGCGTGATTTGGGGGAGTGGTTCACGCTGGTTCACGGCTCGTACGATGATATTTCGCCCAACAACGGCGAGTTGCTCATCAACGGCGTCGACAAGGGCACGGCCCTGTGCGGTGTGGCGAAGGACCTCGGCTACAGCATCGTCGACACAATCGCGATTGGCGACAGCGACAACGACGCCGCGATGCTCAAGGCCGCGGGCACGTCCGTGGCGATGGGCAACGCCACTCACGGCATCGAGTGTTTCTGCGACATGACCACCACCGACATCCACGACGACGGTATCGCCAACGCCTTCGTCACCCTAGGCCTGATCTGATTCAGCGCGTCGCGGGGCGACTGCTGTCTTGCCTCCCCCCCCCGCTGGCGGGCTGAGCCGTTAAGCAAACAGCGGAGCTGTTTGTAGGCGAAGTCGAGCTGACAGGCGAGCAGCAGAATGGTCGTGCGCAGCACATCCGTAGTTGCAGGGCCAGGAGGGCTGCCGCGTAGGGACTGTGCCATCTTTTGCCCCCCCCCGCTGGCGGGGGCTGTCGCGTAGCGACTGGGGTGGTCGTCAGTCAGCGCGCGCAAGATGCCGCCTGCGCGCAACGCCGCACTGGACATTGTCCGGTGTTCGCGTGTATCTTGGTAATGTTGCCCCTTTAGCTCAACGGTTAGAGCAGCGTCCTTTTAAGTCGTGGGTTGTGGGTTCGAATCCCACAGGGGGCACGGTTAAGTCCTTGGAGATCGGCGTTTCCGGGGACTTTTTGCTTGCCATTGACTTTCGACCCTAGTAGGGGCCTGATGGGAGGTGCTTCCTTCCGTTGATTCATTGCTCGTGTTGAAATCCAACATTCGGATATCATGAAAATTACCAATACCCGCCTGAAGCCGTGACTGCTGCTCTTACATGTGGCGGATCTTTTCATCTGTGATATCAGAGGGGAGTGTGGCGATGGCGTCCATTACCGTACATCCAGCCACGCGCTCCGGTGGGCCGTCAGACAGAGCGGAGCTGATCCGGTGGCTGTAGCACATAGAGATGGTCTTGCCGAGCTTCCTCAATGGCTAAATGCGGATGCTCCGTTGGACTTGTCTTTTACCAAGCTATCCACGATTGGTTCTGCGTTGCAGATGCCGTTTGGTGCGTTGATGCGTTCCGTGGTTCCTGAAGCTCGTGAAGACGATCTGATTAGATATCGGACGATTAACAATCAGGGAGTCGAAGCGAGCCGGAATCTTCGAGATACGATTGTTACTATGCGCAATCGTCAGGATTGGGCGCGTGATGAGATGATTGCTCAAGGGTTCGGGGAGAATCTGCTGGTGGGCAGTGTGCCGTCTCGCGCAACCGCAGATGAACTGGCTTCGCATATCCGTGAAGGACTGTCTTTGACGGCCGGCTGGTGTCGGCATAAAAGCAATGCCGAACGGTTCCGCTTCCTGCGTGGCAAGTCTTCTGATGCAGGTCTTATGGTGATGGTCGATTCTCGGGTAGGCTCATCCAGCGCACGCCGTTTGGACGTGTGTGAGTTTCGTGCATTCGTGCTGTTGGATGACGTGGCTCCATTGATTTTCATCAACCGCAATGATTCCTCCATAGACGGCGGCAGCGGTGTCGAACGCAAAATCAATCAGGCAGTTATTCTGACAATTGTGGACGATGAGGCGGCATTCCGCGCGTATTGGAAGAAAATGATCGCAGACGGTGCTCACGTGCAGGATGTAGCGGATGATTGTGCGAGAAGGTATGGTCTGAGTGCTTTGGCGTTGACGATTCACGCTCATGGGCTTGGCCTGGTCAGTGACAGGGACGTGAGCCTGATTCGCACCCTGAGCGAACAGCATGTGATGGATGCGGAGACCGCTGGTTCAGGCGGTAATCAGAATCTGACGAACGCATCCCATCTGGACACAAGGTTCGTGCGCATGGTTCGCAACGGTGGCGAACGGGGCAGCCTGCCCTATTCCGATGGCTTGTCCCTGCTGGGTATAAAGTCCGTGCGCTCCATAAACCTACGTGAGTTCTATGACGCTAGCGGCGATCTCATTCCCCTGCCATGCCCCATTCAGCCGACACTCTGATCGCGTGCTGACGGCGCGGCGTATCGGTCATCGTGAGCATTTGTCGCATCCTTTGCTGTTCCATTCGTGTGCGTCATCGGCGTAACCACCTCGCGTGTGTCGCCCGGGACATTGAGACAGAACAAACGCAATGGCTTCCTGAGCCGTGGCTTCAATGGAGGGATTTAATCGTGTGTCGGCGCTGTTGCGGCAGCGAGGCGTTCCCTCTGGCGCAATTGCTGAAATGCCTGTATGATTGTCCTTATGTCGGACAATTCAGAGAATGCCGCTGTGGGGCATGGCGGCGAGAGAGACATGGCTCGGGATATTGAAGCGTCATCGATCACGAGTCATATCGATTTGTTCTTCGATGAACTGCATCGCATTGACGTGGCGTATTCGGATTACGCTCGCCGAGCCGGAGTGTCGGATAATGTGATGTGCATTCTGGACTACCTCAAGGACCATGATGGGGCGTCGCAGCGGGCGATCTGCGAGTACACGCTGTTGCCGCGGCAGACGGTCAACAATGTCATCGCATCGTTTGTGGCGCATGGGTTCGTGGAGCTTGGGGACGCCGAAGGCGATCGTCGGGTCAAAACGGTCCGTTTCACGCCTGCCGGGCGCAGATATTGCAACGGCTTGATCGCGCCGAGTCGCGCCGCGGAGTATCGGGCGATGAGCGAGCTTCCTGACGAGCTGCGCAGCGCGTTGCTCAAGGGCATGGGCGTCTACGGGCGGGTGTTCCGCAAACAGATGCATGACATTTCCGTGTAGTTTTTCCCGTCTCGGACTTCGCCACGCCGTATGGCTCAATTGTCCTACTTCGGGACAATACTGAGATATGAGCGTAGACGATTTCGCGAGGGGAAGGAAGAAGCATGCGGCTGGTTGCCCGTTTCATGAAGCCATACTGGGCGCTGTGCGCGGTGACGACGGTGCTGCTGCTGGTCGATGTCGTCGGCGCGCTGGTCATTCCCACATTCGCCGCGGAGCTGCTGAACGAAAGCGCGACATCCGCATCATTCAAGAAGATGACCATCACGGCGGTCGGCATGGGCGTGGCCGCGCTGATTTCCGGCATGTGCGCCGTGGCGGGCGGATGGTGCTGCTCGCAGTTGACCTCTCGCGTCGGCAAGGACATGCGCATGGCTCTGTACCGCAAATCCATGGATCTGTCGATCTATGATTTCCGCAATTTCGGTACGGCATCGATAACCACGCGAACGATCAACGACGTGGTCAACATCCAGATGGCCATGACCAATGTGCTGTGCATGCTGATGCCGGTGCCGATCATATTCATCATCGCGCTGACCCTGTCGTTCCGGCTTGACGTGACCCTGTCTCTGTGGCTGCTGGTGGCGATAGCCTGCGTGTGCGTCGTGGCGCTGTTCATCATGCGATCCGCGGCGCCGTTGTTCCGCAAACTGCAGAAACTGCTTGACCGCATCGGCGCCGTGTTGCTCGAAAACCTTACCGGCGTCCGCGTGATCCGCGCCTTCAACAAGGAATCCCATGAGCGGCGGCGCATGGACGGCACGTTCGTCGACTACGCCGATACGTCCATCAAGGCGAACCGGCTATTCGCGAACCTCGACGGCCTGTCGTACTTCGGCATGAACGCATTCATCGTCGTCGTGTATTTCCTCGCGGGAGGACGCATCAGCGCCGGAAACTTCCAAATCGGCGACATCACCGCCATCGTGGAGTATGCGATCATGGCGCTGTTCTATCTGATGATGGCGCAGATGGTGATCATCACCTTGCCGAGGGCGCTTGAATGCTGCGAGCGTGTGCGGCTGGTGCTGGACCACAGTCCGCAGATCGCCGACCCGGAGCCGGGCGCGGCGGTGGATATGAGCGGCCGCGGTCCGCTCCCGGACGGCGAGGTGCTGGCGTTCCGCGATGTGACATTCCGTTTCGCGGACGCGCAGGAGGACACGTTGCGACATGTCAGCTTCTCCTGCAAGACGGGCCAGACCACGGCGATCATCGGTGGCACGGGCTCGGGCAAATCGACGATCGCCATGCTCGCACTGCGGTTCCATGACGCCAATTGGGGAGAAGTCACCCTCGATGGCGTGGACGTGCGCAAGATGACGCAGCACGATCTGCGGCGCCGCGTGTCCTACGTACAGCAGCAGGCGTGGTTGTTCTCGGGGACGATTGCCGACAATCTGCGGTACGGAGACCGAGATGCCTCCGATGAGCGGCTGAATCATGCGATCGATGTCGCGCAGGCCCGCGAGTTCGTCGATTCGCTGCCGCAAGGACTGGAATCCCGCGTCGCGCAAGGCGGTACGAACTTCTCCGGTGGGCAGAAGCAGCGTCTGTCGATTGCGCGCGCACTGACCGGAGACACCCAGCTGGTGGTGTTCGATGACAGTTTCTCGGCGCTCGATTTCAAGACCGACGCCGCGTTGCGGCATGCGCTCGCCGCAGAGACGAACGGGCGTGCGGTGCTCATCATCGCGCAGCGCGTGAGCACCGTCCAGCACGCCGACCAGATCGTCGTGCTGTCGGACGGACAAGTGGCAGGCATCGGCAAACATGACGAACTGATGGCGGACTGCGAGGTGTACCGCGAAATCGTCGAATCGCAGACCAAGGAGCCGGCAATGGGAGAGGAGGCGTGACGAGAATGACAACGCAGAATGACGATATGACGGAAACCGTTGTGAACGCGGGCGACACGGTAAAGACCGACGACATCGAGCTCGAAGCGCCGAAGAACGCGATGGCCACAGCCCGGCGGCTGTTCGTGCAGCTGGGCAATCAGCGGGTGCGCCTGTGCGTGGTCGCCGCGTCGATTCTGCTGTTCACGTTTTTCCATATCGCCGCTCCGATGTACAGCGCCGTCGTGGTGGACTCGATATGGGATGCCGTGCAGGGCGCATGGCGTGACGGCGTTCCGTTCTCAGTAAGCTGGAACGCCGGCGGTATCGGCTGGACGATCCTGATTCTGGCAATCCTGTATCTCGGCGAGTGGGGCTTCTACTACCTGCAGTCCTATCTGATGGCGTCCGTGGCCGAAAACCTCAACCTGACGCTGCGCAAGCAGATCAGCGCGAAGATCCAGCGGCTTCCGCTGCGCTTCTTCGACCGCAATAAGCCGGGAGAAGTGCTGAGCAAGGTCACCAACGATCTTGACCGTATCAGCGAAGTCATGCAGACGGGGTTGCTGCGACTCATCACTGCCATCACCACGGTGACCGGCTCGCTGGTCATCATGGTCTACTACTCGTGGCTGCTCACGGTCGTGTTCCTCGTGTTCATGGCATTGAGCATGTGGGTAACCAAACTGGTCGCCCGCAAGAACCTCGAGATCGCGTCATTGCGTCAGGAGACCATCGGAGAGCTGACCGGCCTGGCCGAGGAATACTACAAGGGCCGCAACATCATCAAGGCATACAATCGCGAGGAAGACAGTGCGGCAGCGATGGAGGACGCCGCCGAACGCACCCGAAAAGCCGCGCAGCTCGCCGACTTCATCACGATATCCGTCAATCCTCTGATCCGCATGATCGCGCGGTTCTCGCAGATGGCGGTGATGCTGCTCGCCGGTTGGATGGTACTTGGCGGCCGCATGACCGTCGGCGTGGCGCAGGCGTTCTACCAATACATCAGCCAGGTGTCCGAACCGCTGACCGAAGCCAGCTACATGATCAACTCGCTGCAGTCCGCGCTCGCGTCCGCCGAACGCACCTTCGAGCTGTTGGACGAGGAAGAGGAACGGCCCGACCCCCAGCCAGCTGACGCGGCGAAGATCGCTGAGGAGCCTGTGCAGGGCCGTGTGGTGTTCAACCACGTGAGGTTCGGATACGATCCGCAACGGCCGCTGATGAAAGACGTCAACTTCGTGGCCGAGCCAGGGCAGAAGGTCGCAATCGTCGGGTCAACCGGCGCGGGCAAGACCACGCTGATCAACCTGCTGATGCGATTCTACGAGATCGATGGCGGCGCGATAACGCTTGACGGCGTATCCACAGCCGCCATGACGCGAGGCGATCTGCGCCGCGAATTCGGCATGGTGCTGCAGGATACGTGGCTGTTCGGCGGCACCGTGGCGGAGAATCTCGCCTACGGGCGGCCCGATGCGACCCGCGAGGAGATCATCGCGGCGGCCAAAGCCGTGCGCGCCGACTACTTCATACGCACGCTGCCGCACGGCTACGATACCGTACTCGACAACGAGGCCGGGAACCTGTCGGTCGGACAACGCCAGCTGCTCACCATCGCCCGCGTCTTCCTTGCGGACCCGCCGATCCTGATACTCGACGAGGCTACCAGCTCCGTCGATACAG
>ENA-OWOA01000212-OWOA01000212.1-gut-metagenome-genome-assembly--contig:-NODE-212-length-16003-cov-3.142974_pt1 | contig 16003 bp, 11 predicted proteins | sample MGYA00248251_ERZ651780 | MGnify/ENA primary metagenome ERZ651780 (study PRJEB26908, sample SAMEA4031714) | gut metagenome | biome: gut; feature: normal infant; material: stool | place: China | collected 2015... | reverse complement strand
ATTCGGGGTCTCGGACCTGAGCCATGGGATTGCCGCAGATTTTGTTGCGGAAGGATTTGAGCTTATCCGCATTGTCATCGTTCACCTTAAGGTCACTGAGTTTTATTTCGATGGCACCCCACCTGCCGTCAGACAACTCGATAATGACATCAACTTCAAGCCCCTTGTCATCGCGGTAATACGCAATGCGATTCCCGGCACCCGGCATAGCCGACAGATATACATTCAAATCACGAATGCACAGCGTTTCAAACAGATCGCCGAGCGTCTGTGTATCCCGCATCAGAGTATTCGGCGCGGCACCTAAAACCGCAGCAGGCAACGAAGGATCCACGAAATATCGCTTGGGCTTGGTTCGCACACGACTCTTTGCGCGGAGTGGCGGTTCCCAACCCTCCAAATCCGTCAGAAGGTACAAGTCCTTGAACATTTCCAAATAGCTCTTCACCGTCTGCGTATCCGGCTCACGCCGCTCATCGCCATATGCCATATCCGCAGCCAGCGTCGCATATTTTGGTGCCTGCGAGATGTTCACGGCAAGAGCTCGCATCAAAGCTCGTGCAGTTTCAGGATTCTTCTTCATCTTCGGCACGCTGATATCCAGCACACTTGCGATATATTCGCCCGGGATTTCCAAGGCGAATTCATCGTCTAGCTCAAGATTCGCGGGCCAACCGCCACGGCAACACCATCTGGCGACGTCTTCGATTCTCGTATTGCATTCGGCAGGCTCGAATTTCCTCTCGAACAAATCGGATAGGCTGACCGCGCCCGTGGATTCTCCGGATTCAGCCAAGCTCATGGGCCACATGCGCAGACGAGCAATGCGACCAGTGCCGCTGTGATGAATGGCGTCACGATCCTTTGGAATAGCCGAACCTGTAAGAATCAGCTGCCCCTTGCGGTTCGCATTGTCATCTATATGGCGACGAGCGGCATCCCAAATTTGCGGTACATCTTGCCATTCGTCCACCAGATGGGGCTCCTCCCCCATCAGCACCAATGCAGGATCGGTTTGGGCGGCCGCGAAAACTGCCACATCATCCAGACGGTCAACGCTTCGAGACCGGGAGAGCGCGGTCCATGTCTTGCCGCACCATTTCGGCCCAACGATTTCCACCGCACCGAACGCCTTGAGCAGTTTGCTTAATCTGCTATCTACCACGCGTGAACGATAATCAGGCCTGGTCAAGGTACCATCACGACCACTCAAATCGTTCATATTGCAGCCTTTCCCAGTTCTATCGTTCTAACAATATAGATTTTACACCAGTTTCATTCCCGATTTTACGCCTATCTCATTCCCGGTTTTATACCAGTTTCATTCCCTGTTTTACACCGTGTTGTTTTTTACGCTTTACCCTCTCAGAGGTATCAGAGGCAGATCTCGGCACGGACAGGGCATTGTCCAGCTGCAACTGGCCTATCGCAGCAAAAAGTCGAATCACCCACAAATCCAATCCGATGAGCAAGCCGCGCCATTACCAATTCGGCAGGTCGGCAAACTTGGACTAGGCTGGGAATCATGGAACTCCATGTTTTGAATCATCCGCTGGTCGAGCACAAGCTCACCGTGCTGCGCGACAAGAACACCCCCTCCTCCACCTTCCGCGAGCTCGTCTCCGAACTCGTGATGCTTGAGGCCTACGAGGCCACCCGCAACCTGTCCGTGGTGGCCGCGCCGATCGAGACGCCGGTCGCCCCGATGACCGGCAAGAAGCTCGCCTCCCCGCGCCCGATCATCGTGCCGGTGCTGCGCGCTGGCTTGGGCATGCTCGACGGCATGACCCGCCTGATTCCGACTGCTGAAGTCGGCTTCCTGGGCATGAAGCGCGACGAGGAGCACCCCACCCAGCAGGTGACGTACGCGAACCGTCTGCCCGAGGACCTGTCCGGCCGCCAGTGCTTCCTCATCGACCCGATGCTCGCCACCGGCGGAACGCTGGTCGCCGCCACGCACTACCTGGCCGAGCGCGGCGCCAAGGACGTGACCGCGATCAACATCATCGCGGCCCCCGAAGGCATCAAGTACGTCGAGGAGCACATCGACCCGTCCATCGACTTCAAGGTCGTGGTGTGCGCGGTCGACGAACGTCTTAACGACAAGTGCTACATCGTGCCGGGACTCGGCGACGCCGGTGACCGTCTCTATGGCGTAATTGACTGATTTCCCTGGCTCCCCTCCCCGAGGGGAGCCAACATAACGGAACATCTATGCAAATCGACATTATTGCGCCGGGGCGCGTGAAGGAGCGTTACCTTCGCGACGCCATTGACGAGTATTCCAAGCGACTTTCGCGCTACTGCAAGCTCAACATCATTGAAGTGGCAGATGAGAAAACGCCTGACCATGCCTCCGAAGGCGTTGACCGACAGATCAAGGCCAGAGAAGGCGAACGCATCGCCAAGCATCTGAAGGACGGCGCGTTTGTTATTGCCCTTGCCATCAATGGCAAGCAGCTGTCCAGTGAAGAGTTGGCCGCCAAAATCAACGACCTTGGATTGCGTGGCACCAGCCATATTCAGCTGGTCATCGGCGGTTCAATCGGCCTTGACGACGCGATTCTGCGTCGTGCTGATTTTCTGCTGAGTTTCTCGAAGATGACGTTCCCGCATCAGCTTATGCGCGTGATTCTGCTGGAGCAGATCTATCGCGCTTATAAAATCAACGCTGGCGAGCCGTATCACAAGTAAAACGCCATACCTCATGGGGCGGGAAATCCCCCATGGGGCCGTAAAACCCTCATGGGGCGGTATGCCAAAATGGCTTAATTCCGCGGTTTCACATATTCTTCAAACCGCCCCATGGGCAAGTTACCGCCCGATGAGCCTGTAACCGCCCCATGGGCGCATCAATAACGCCCTCAACCTCACACTGCGTCGGGGACGAACGCTTCGAAGATGTGGCGGTCGAAGTAGGGGGCGCACTGGGCGAGTTCATCGCTGTTGCGCACGGTCCATGAAACCGGCATCGCACCCATCGAACGAGCGAGCTTGACTTGCGGCGAAGCGCCACCGGTCCAGTCATAAGCCACGAAATCAGGACGAGACAGCCAGTCGAACGCCAGTAAGCCGGCGGCCCATTCAGCCGCACCATTCTTGCTCAGCTTCGCCGGCCAGCTCAGCTGACCGCGGCACACCTCAGGGTGATGCTCCTTGTACCAATTCACCGCGCCCGGGTGGAAGGATTCGATCACGTACGGGCCGTCATACGCCTCAAGCAAGGCGTGGCCCTTTTCCATGAGCTCTTCGCTACGCTCATCCCAAGCCCTGTTGTTGCTGAACTTGTATTCCACAATCAGCGGAGCCCGGCCGGCCACCACGTCCAGCACATCGGAGAACAGCGGCACATGCTGGTAGTACCCCTTCGGCGCGGCGGACGGCGTGACCACCAGCGGCGGGTTCGCGTCGGCACCCGGCAACGGTTCGGCCTTCAAGTCACCGGACTTGCCGTTCGGGAACAGCGGAATACGGGTCAGTTCGTCGTACGTCAGATCTTCGATGCGGCGCGGATCGCCGGCCACGCGCAACAAATCGGCGTCATGGACCACGACCACTTGGCCGTCGAGCGTAAGCTGCACGTCGAGTTCGATGCCATAGCCAGCCTCGCAGGCGGCGGCGAACGCGGCCAGCGAGTTTTCGGGAGCAATCGGACCGGTCATATCCGCACTGCCGTAGCCGGCCTTGACAGCCATGCGACGGGCAAGCGACACATAATCATCGTTTTCGGCGATGGATCGCTCAGTGGTATCGGCTTGGGCGCTAACCGGATTATCCCCACCATAATCAGCGATATCGGTATAGCCGACCAAACCAGAACCCGCATCATGCAAGCCACGATGGGCATACCATACCTCCGGAATGGAGGGCACGAAATTACGACGCTTGTCATTGAACGTGCGCGGGGCCACGGCCCACACGGCAGCACCGGCGGCGGCCACGCCTGCCAGCGCCACGTTTCTCCAGAGCTTCGACGACATTGGAATCCTTCCTGTTGGGCTGCCTCTAGCCTAACGCTTCTGCCAGCCATTGTGGAGTGGTTGGATCATCCGGTTTCAGCGCGCGGTCCAGGTGGTTGGCGCGCAGTGGCTCCCAGCTGAAATCTGCCAGCAGATCGGCGGGTTTGCAAGGAATTGGAGTGGGTTGCAGACGCAGCAGCCAGGCGCAGTATCCGATGATTTGCTCGGGGGTTACGTTGCGGGCGCGCAAGGCTCCCATATCCAGCGAACGTTCGCGCTTGGCTAAACGCCGGCCGGCCGCATTGTCGATAAGCGGCAGGTGCGCATACTCGGGGTGCTCGGCGAGAGGCTTTTCCGTGTTGCCGCATTCCGGCTCAAAGCCGCCAGCCAACAGACACTGGCGAATCCACATTTGCAGCGCGGTGGAGCGCAGCAGATCACGGCCGCGCACGATATCATCAACACCCATATCGAGGTCATCCACGACCACGACCAGTTGATAGCCGAACAGTCCATCGGCTCGGCGAATCACGGAATCGCCTACCTCGCGGGCCAAATCGTAGTGCTGTGGACTATAGACACGGTCGTTAAAGCATGCGACACCATCAACGATTCCGGCATCGCCCTGCTGTTCCGGCGGCACGGCTCCCGACAGCGCAGCGGAATCGTCAGGCACTGTACGTTGCTTTTCTCCCGCTGCCGATTCCGGCATGGCGATACGGATGGAATGCTGGTCGCCGCGAACCAAACGGGCACGGACCTCGTCGGGATGGTCGTGCAGCAGGCGGCGGCACGTGCCGGGGTACACCATGAAGCCGTCGCCCTCGTTGGGGGCCGCGGCGGCGCGAATGTCGGCACGCGAGCAGAAACAGGGGTCCAGCACACCTTGCGCGCGCAGGCATTCGAGAGCGTATTCGTATCGTTCAGAGCGCTGGGATTGGAACATCGGTTCGCCATCCCAGTCGAGGCCGAGCCAATGCAGGTCATCCATCATGAGCTGGTCCGCACCGGCGACCACACGCGGCTTGTCCACGTCCTCGATACGCATCAGCATGCGGTCGCCACGCGAGCGGGCCGAAAGCCATGCACCCAACATGGCGTACACGTTGCCGATATGCATGCGCCCCGACGGCGTCGGCGCGAATCGTCCAGTCACTGGCCCTCCTCGTATGAAGTTCAGCACCATGGTAGCGAAAAGGCTCTCCTCCTCAGAGGAGAGCCAATATAGTGAAGCTCGCCAGCCCGAACTCCCCTCAGTCAGCTTCGCTGACAGCTTTGCTCAGAGAGGGGAGCCAGTGATTGTCACTTGTCTTCGGTGACGTTGTCCACGCTCACGTCCGGATTGTCGGAGACAATCTGGTCGCTCGCCCAAGCGGAGAGCTCCAGATGTTCGCCGCCGGTCTGGGCGACGAGCACGGTGTCACCGTCGTGGACCTTGCCGGCCAGCAGCATACGGGCCAGCTGGTCGCCCACTTCGGTCTGTACCAGGCGGCGCAGCGGACGAGCGCCATAAGCCGGGTCGTAACCGGTGTTGGCCAGCCATTCGCGAGCCGAGTCGGTGACGTCCAGCGTGATGCGGCGATCGGTCAGACGCTGGGACACGCCAGCCACCTGGATATCCACGATGCCGCCAAGCTCCTCGCGCGTAAGCGGGTGGAACATGACGATGTCGTCCAGACGGTTCAGGAACTCCGGCTTGAAGTTCATGTGGACAGCGTCCATCACGGCCTTTTTCTTGGCGTCGGCGTCCATGTCCTCGTTCACGAGGAACTGCGAGCCGAGGTTAGAGGTCATAATCAGGATCGTGTTCTTGAAGTCCACGGTCCTTCCCTGGCCATCGGTCAGGCGACCATCGTCAAGTACCTGCAGCAGCACGTCGAAGATCTCCGGGTTGGCCTTCTCGACCTCGTCGAACAGCACCACGGAATACGGGCGACGGCGCACGGCCTCGGTCAGCTGGCCGCCCTGCTCGTAGCCCACGTAGCCCGGCGCCGCGCCAATCAGGCGCGAGACCGAAGCCTTCTCCATGTATTCGGACATGTCGATGCGGACCATGGCCTTCTCGTCGTCGAACAGGAAGTCGGCGAGCGCCTTGGCCAGTTCGGTCTTGCCCACACCGGTGGGGCCGAGGAACAGGAACGATCCGGTCGGACGGTTCGGGTCGGAGATGCCGGCACGCGAACGGCGCACCGCGTCGGACACGGCGGCGATGGCTTCCTTCTGGCCGATCACACGCTTGCCGAGGTAGTCCTCCATGTGCAGCAGCTTCTCGTTTTCGCCCTGCATCAGGCGGCCGACGGGAATGCCGGTCCAGTCGGAGACGATCTCGGCCACCGAGTCGGCGTCCACACGGTCCGGGACCATCGGCTCATCGGCCGGGTTGGCCGCGCCGGCATCGGCAGATTCGGCATCCGCGCTTTCCGCGGCGGCGAGTTCCTTCTGAATGGACGGAATCTCTCCGTACAGAATCTTCGAGGCCTCCGCCAAGTTGCCTTCACGGGTATACTTATCCGCCTGCACGCGCAGGTCATCGAGCTTGGCACGCAGGTCGCCGACCTTGTTGTGGCCGGCCTTCTCCGCATCCCAGCGGGCCTTGAGGCCGCTCAGCTTCTCGCGAGTGTTCGCGAGCTCGTTCTGCAGCTTCTCCAAGCGCTCCTTGCTAGCCGGATCCTCGGCCTTCTTGAGCTGCATTTCCTCCATTTCAAGACGGGTCACCTTGCGCTGCAGCTCATCGATCTCCTCAGGCGAGGAGTCGAGCTCCATACGCAGGTGAGCGGCCGCCTCATCGACCAGATCGATGGCCTTGTCCGGCAGCTGACGACCCGAAATGTAACGGTTCGAGAGGGTCGCGGCGGCAACCAGCGCGTCGTCGCCGATCGTTACCTTGTGGTGCGCCTCGTAACGCTGCTTCAGACCACGCAGAATGGCGATGGTGTCTTCCACGCTCGGCTCACCCACGAACACCTGCTGGAAACGACGCTCCAGCGCCGGATCCTTCTCGATGTTCTCGCGGTACTCGTCCAGCGTGGTCGCGCCGATCAGGCGCAGCTCGCCACGGGCCAGCATGGGCTTCAACATATTGCCGGCATCCATCGAGCCTTCGGCCGCACCCGCGCCGACGATGGTGTGGATCTCATCGATGAAGGTGATGATCTGACCGTCCGCATTCTTGATTTCGTTCAGGACGCTCTTCAGGCGCTCCTCGAACTCGCCACGGTACTTCGAACCGGCCACCATGGAGCCCAAGTCAAGGGAGATGAGCTTCTTGCCTTGCAGGGTGGTGGGCACGTCGCCCGCCACGATACGCTGGGCCAAACCCTCCACGACGGCGGTCTTGCCGACGCCGGGCTCGCCGATCAGCACCGGGTTGTTCTTGGTACGACGGGAGAGGATCTGAATCACGCGGCGGATTTCCTGGTCACGTCCGATGACCGGGTCCAGCTTGCCTTCCTTGGCGGCGGCCGTCAGGTCGGTGGAGTACTTCTCTAGGGCCTTGTACGAGCCTTCCGCGTCCGGGCTGGTGACCTTCGCGCCGCCACGCACGCCGGGTACGGCCTTGCGCAGGGAGGCTGCGGTGACGCCGTTCTTCTCCAAGATTTCGGCCGACTGGTTCGGCTTGCTGGCCGCGATGCCGATAAGCAGATGTTCGGTGGAGACGTATTCGTCGCCCATCTGCTGCATTTCCTTCTCAGCCTGGGCGATGGCGGCGGTCAGCTGGCGGCTGGCCTGTGGCTGCGAGGTGCTGGATCCGGATGCGCTCGGCAGCGCGACCAAAGCGTTGCGCACCGCCGCGCCGATGGCCTGCGGGTCCCCGCCCGCGGCCTCGATCAGAGAGCGCGCCACGCCGTTTTCCTGGCGCAGCAGCGCATCCATGACGTGCAGGGTCTCGACCTGCGCGTTTCCTGCGGCGGACGCACTCTGAATCGCGTCGCCGACGGCTTCTTGGGCCATAGTGGTGAACTTCTGTTCCATATCGTATTCCTCCATATCATGCGGTCTGCGCAGTGCGGCTCGCGGGCTTCGAAAGCCCTGCGAGCGTTGCGACAGACCGCAGCTTGTCGTTGTCTGATATGGTCAACCGACCTGGAACCCATTCTATTCCCAAAACTTGAGTGCATATGACTCAAGTTTTGGATTTTGGTGGGGAGGGTGACTAGTAGCCCCCTCTGATGAGGAAGCTTGGGCAGCCGCTACTTCAGTGCGCCGACGGCGGATTCGGCGGCGGCGAGGACTTCGCCGGAGAGAATCGCCTCGGCCACGCCCTCAATCTGCGGGGTGGTCCAGGTATCGCGTACGTCGGGGCCGATTTCGTTGGCGTACTGGCGCACCACGCGGTATACGGCGGCGCCCGCCGCACCCGGACGGTACGGCTTGCGGAAGTCGAAGGAGCGGCAGGAGCACAGCAGTTCCACGGCCAGCACGCGCGCAAAGGCCGGAATCGACCGGCGCAGCTTGCGGGCGGCGGCCCAACCCATCGACACGTGATCTTCCTGCATGGCGGAGCTTGGAATCGAATCGACCGAGGCAGGCACGGCGTTACGCTTCATTTCGGAGACGATGCCGGCAGCGGTGTATTGGGCGATCATGAAACCGGAGTCCACGCCCGGGTCACCAGCCAGGAACGCCGGCAGGCCGCGGTTGCGCGCCACGTCAAGGAAGCGGTCGGTACGACGCTCGGAGATAGAGGCTACGTCGGCGGTCGGAATCGCCAGGAAATCGAGCACATAGGCCAGCGGCGCGCCATGGAAGTTGCCGTTGGACTCCACACGGCCGTCCAGCGTGACGCACGGGTTATCGATGGCGGAGGCGAGTTCCACGCCCGCCACGGAGGCCGCGTATTCCACGGTGTCGCGGGCGGCGCCGTGCACCTGCGGGGTGCAGCGCAGCGAGTAGGCGTCCTGCACACGCACGGTGGAGCCCGGGCGGCCGGCCTCAATCAGACCAGAGTCCTTGAGCATGCGGGCGATGTTCGCAGCGGAATCGCCTTGGCCGCGATGCGGGCGCAGCGCCTGCAAGTCGGCGGCGAATACGCGGTCGTTGCCGAGCATGCCTTCCACGCTCATCGCGGCGGCGACATCCGCGGTCTTGAGCAGCAGGCGCAGATCGGTGATGGCCATACACAACATGCCGAGCATGCCGTCGGTGCCGTTGACCAGCGCCAGTCCTTCCTTCTCTTTCAAATCGACGGGCGTGATGCCGGCCGCACGCAGCGCTTCGCCGCCGCCGATCTTGAGGCCGTCAGCGTTGCGGGCCTCGCCTTCACCCATCGCCACCAAAGCACAGGCTGCGAGCGGCGCCAAATCACCGGAGCATCCGAGTGAACCGTATTCGTAGACCACCGGGGTGATGCCGGCGTTCAGCATATCGGCGTAGACCTGCGCGGTTTCCGGGCGCACACCGGTGCGTCCGGTGCACAGGGTGCTCAGGCGCAGCACCAGCAGGCCGCGCACCACCTCACGCTCCACTTCCGGTCCGGCACCGGCGGCATGCGAGCGAATCAGACTTTTCTGCAGCTGCGCACGCTGTTCCTTGGGGATGGAGGTGGAGGCGAGCGCGCCGAATCCGGTGGAGATACCGTAATGCGGCACGGTGTCGTCGGCCAAATGATCGATAACCGCGCGACTCAGCGCCATCTCATGCTTCGATTCGTCCGAAATCGCCACTTTGGCACCGCCGCGCGCTACGGCGATAACGTCCTCGATGCTCAGCGCTCCAACACCTACGGTGACCGTCTGCTCTGCCATGCTCATACCTTTCTATATATGTGCCGCATTCCGCATATACGACATATGCGGCACATGCTTCGCCGGGGATCCGCGACTGCCCGCATTCGCTCACCGCACCTGCCCATCAACAGCAGGCGACGCAAACGCGACCAATCGCTCCCCGAGTAATCAAACCTTGGCCATTTCACCTCAGTCGGATGCCCGCCATAAGCCACTTCGTCCATCTTGTGTCTGAAATCTCAGACATGTAAGGTGATGGAAATATGAGCCATGCCTCGCAGCAATACGCCTTCACCGAGCCACGTACCGTCAAGCGGGCGCAGGTGAAGCCATCAGAACGGGAACATCAGACATCATCATCCGCGCCACGTGTCTCGCTGGCTCCGGCGGCCGACCGTACGCTCGACATCCTCGAGTTCATCGCGAGCAATGGTCAGACGCAAGCCGCCACGCTCGCTCGCGAACTCGGCATTCCGCGCTCCACGGTGTACCAATTGTTGGAGATTTTGGAGCGTCACGGACTGGTCACCCGCCTTGCCGAGCAGCGCGCGTACGGCATCGGACTCAAGACTTTCGAGCTGGGATCGGCCTATTCTCGCCAACATCGTGTATCGCAGGTCGCGCATCCGGTGTTGGCGCGTCTTGTTGACGAGACCGGCGAAAACGGACATCTGGCCGTGCTGCACGGCAACGAAATCATTTATGTGATTGAGGAGCGCGCCGCGCATCGCCCGCCGCTAGTGTCAGGCGTGGGCGTGCGCCTACCCAGTCACCTGACCGCCACCGGGCGGGCCATTCTGTCCGCACTCCCCCGCAATCAGGTCCGCGCGCTATATCCCAATCGTCAGGCGTTCACCGACCGCACCGGCATCGGCCCCAAATCGCCCAAGGAGCTGGAGGCAACGCTCGCCGAAACCCAACGCACCGGTTTTGCCGAGGAACACGGAGACGTGACGCCCGGCTTTGATTCATACGCCGTCGCTGTGCGCGACTACAACGACTTTCCCATCGCCGGGCTGGCTCTCACTTTCGTGAGCGGATCGCTGCGCCCCGAACAGGAGCGGTCGCTTAAGACCAAGCTGCGGCTTGCCGGCACGGAACTGTCCCGGCGTCTCGGCGCGGTCGGCAGTTTGACATGAGGATTCGCGAGATCATCGTGCTGGGCTCCTTCGCCCCGATCACGATTTTCTCAACTAAGTTCACCGATTCGCTGACCGGCAACGCCAAACTCGCCGGCTTCTCGCTGACAGTGACGGCCATCATCAGCCTGGTGGTGATGACCGCCCTGCACGCACTTCTGCCGGGAGCGTAAGGCGCGTTCTTGGTTCCCTCAGTCAGCTTCTCCGCCTGGACGGTTCCCCTCAGAGAGGGGAGCCAGAACGAGTCACGCCCGAACGATTACGTTGCGCAGATCACCGATGCCTTCGACGTGCACGATGGTCTCGTCGCCTGGGTCGAGGTGGCCGGAGGCGTTCGGGGTGCCGGTCATGATGACGTCGCCAGGCAGCAGCGTGGAGAACGACGAAATGGCGGCAATCTGCTCGGGGATGCCGTGAATCAGGTTCGCGGTGGTGCCAGACGCCATCGGCACATCCTCGCCGTTCAGCGTGAAGGAAATCTTGGCGTCCTTCCAGTCGAGGTCGTCACGCATCACGATCCACGGGCCAAGCGGGCAGGAGGTATCGAAGCCCTTGGCTCGCGTCCACGTGGGGTCGATGCCCTGCAGATCGCGCAACGTCACGTCGTTCACGCAGGTGAAGCCGAGCACGTAATCCATCGCGTTTTCAACGGACACGTTCTTGGCGATGCGTCCCATCACCACGGCCACTTCCGGCTCGAAGTTCATGTCCTTGGAGCAGGCCGGGTACACAATCGGGTCGTCGGGGCCGATTACCGAGGTGGACGGCTTGGTGAAGATCACCATGTCTTCCGGCGCGTGGGCGATTTCGGAGTGGCCGGCCTCGTGCATGAACTGGGCGTGGGCCTCGTAGTTCTTGGCCAGACCGTAGACCTTGGAGGGGATCACCGGGGAAAGCAGGCGGATGCCGTCGCCGTCGACCGGGTAACGAGTGCCGGTGGGCTTGACCTGGTCGCCGGCCAGCGGATGGCCGTCCAGTTCGATGAGGTAGTCCTTGCCGTCCGTTTCGTCCTTCTGCACGAAGGCGTAGCGCGGCGAATCATTCAAAGAAAAACGTGCGAGTCTCATGCCTGTAAGCCTACTCCTTGGCGGTTCCTTCCGCAGAAGCATCCGTCCAAGGAGCAAGCAGACCGGCCTTCAATCGACCAAAACGCACGTTCGCTGGGATTGCTACTTTTCGGTCCAGGTTTTGTCATACAGCGACTGGCCGCTTTGCGTGTGCATGATGACGCGCAATGATGCCTTGCCGCTGGAGGTCTTGCACATCGAGCCCAGCAGATTCGCGGTGGATTGATAGGTGCTGTCCATAGCATCCAGTGAGGAAGCGGCGGTATCGCCTAGCGAGGCGTAGCTGTCGTCGAGCACGTACTCGTACACCAAGGTGTCACCGTCGACACGGTAGTTGAAGGTGATGCCGGTGTCTGCAAACGTATCCGCTTCGGATTCAATGGAGTCCTTGAATTCCAAAGAGTCGACGAAATCCTGAATCGAATCGTACAGCCCATAATCGCCGTCGGTTAGATCGTCATGGGTTTCGCCCAACGTGTCGTCCAGCACATCGTCAAGATTATCTTGAGCTTTGCTCTTATCGCTGCTATCACCGTTGCCCGAAGAGGACTGACTATAGAAGGAATCGGTTTTCGCCTCATCTATAGCCTTGCTGGCATACGAGGCACCGCCGACGATCAGCGCGATGACCAGTATTACCTGTATCACCATGCCCGCCGCACTGATGATGATGCCGGCGATGGCCAAGCCCTTGCCCTTGCCGCCCTGTTTCTTAATCTGGTTGAGGCCCACGATGCTCAGGATCAGACCGAGGAGTGAGACAAGGAACGAGCAGATAAAACCGGCAATAGCCAGGCCGTTGTACTTCTGGTTCGCTTCAGGCGGCACACTGCCGTAAGAACCAGACCATCCCGGCTGGCCGTTCGGTTGGCCGCCTTGCATATACGGGTTATAGGGCGTTTGCGGAGGCACGGCCCCGCCGCCCGGATATACCGGAGCACTGACGCTGCCGTAGACTGGAGGAACCGATCCGCCTGCCGGAGCCGCCCCCGGATAGGGCGAATTGGGTGCTGCCGGTGCGGGCGCGGGCGCAGCGGCAGGAGTCACTGGTGGCAAAGCCTGCGTAGGCGGCACCGGCTGATTGACCGGCGCAAGAGGCTGGGTGGGCTGCTCGGCAGGTGTAAACGCCTGCGTAGGCTGCTCAACAGGAGTGAACGCTTGAGTGGGCTGTTCGCCCGCTGCGATTGCTTGGGTTGGAGCATTGTTGGCGGCGGTTCCCGTTTCCGCCGTCATCGCATTTAACGGCTCAGTCGGATTGGCGTCAGCTTGCTGCCACGGCACCTGGCCGTTCGGATTGACATTCGAATCAGTCATGACATGCACTCCTTCAACTGCATCGCACCCCACTTGCGAGATGCGCCCCTCGTCTTACGCGCCACATTGTGCGTTACAGACAACTGTACTCCTCGTGGCGAGCCTTAAGCACCCCAGGAAATTAGGCTTCCAAAAAACACAAAAGCCTGAAACCGGCTATTGCCTCAGCAATATTCAGTCGGTTTCAGGCTCAATCGTTAATCCTCTGGCGAAACGACGGTCTACTTCTTCAGCAGCGGTGCGACTTGCTCCTCGTAAGCGGTCAGGGCGGTGTCGATCACGTTGTGCATGTCGTAGTACTTGTACGTGCCCAGGCGACCGCCGAACACGGTGTTCGGCTCGGCCTTGGCCTTGGCCTCGTACTGGGCGTACAGTGCCTTGTCCGCGTCCGTGTTGACCGGGTAGTACGGCTCGTCGCCGCGTTCGGCGAAACGGCTGTATTCCTCCCACACCACGGTCTTGTTCGGGTTCTGGGCATCGTGGCGCTCCGGGTTGAAGTTCTTGAATTCGATGGCGCGGGTGTAGGGTACGTCCGCGTCGGAGAAGTTCATCACCGGGCAGCCGAAGTGGTCGCCTTCGTCGTAGCGGACTTCTTTGAAGTCGACCGTGCGCCACTTGAGGTCGCCGAGCTCGTAGTCGAAGTAACGGTCTACCGGGCCCGTGTACACCACCGGCACGCCCGCAGCCTTGAGCGCGGTCTTGTTGTACGGCTGGGATTCGTCGAAGAAGTCGACGCCGAGCTCCACGGTGATGCGCGGGTCGTCGATCATCTTCTCCATCCACGCGGTGTAGCCGTCGGCGGGCAGGCCCTCCCACGTGTCCTTGAAGTAGCGGTTGTCGTAGTTGAAGCGCACGGGCAGGCGCTTGATGATGGCGGCCGGCAGCTCGGACGGGTCGGTCTGCCACTGCTTGCCGGTGTAGTTCTTGATGAACGCCTCGTACAGCGGGCGGCCGATCAGCTGGATGCCCTTGTCGTTGAGGTTCTGCGGGTCGGTGCCGGCCAGCTCGCCCGCCTGCTCGGCGATGAGCTTCTGCGCCTCGGCCGGCGTGTAGTGGGCATGGAAGAACTGGTTGATAGTGCCCAGGTTGATGGGCAGCGGGTAGACTTCGCCGTCGTGCGTGGCGTACACGCGGTGCACATAGTTGGTGAAGCTCGTAAAGCGGTTCACGTAGTCCCACACACGTTTGTTGGAGGTGTGGAACAGATGAGCGCCGTACTTGTGAATCTCCGCGCCCGTCTCCTCATCGATATACGAGTACGCGTTGCCGCCGATGTGGTCGCGCACGTCGATGATCTCCACGCGCACGCCGAGCCTCTCCACGGCCTGCTGGGCCACGGTCAGGCCGAACAGGCCCGCGCCCACGACCACCAGATCGGGATATTCCACCGCTTCAGTCATAAGAACAACCTTCCGAACTTAAAACAAACACACAATATTCGTGTGCGATTCCTCATCAAGCATACCCGTCCGCCCTCCTTAACGCGGGATGCTCATGGGGAAGCGGCATTTTGACGTTTGATTTCCCTGTGTCGCTGGTCGTGGGGCTGGCTGCTTCACGGATCATGGCATGGTCTGTGTGGTTCGTGCGCGGCCTGTGGCGCGGGTTGCGCTGCGGTTCGTGCGGCTTGCGGCGCGGTTCGGTCCGGGCATGGTGTACACTGGTCTTTGCCTCCGCGTGGCGGTACGTCACCCAACTCCCCCAGGGCAGGAATGCAGCAAGGGTAAGTGGCCTCTTCCGGGTGCGTGGAGGTTTTCTTATGTCTTCATGCCATTCGCGCATACCGTAGAGCCAATGCCGTATTCTCGATGATTATGACCGACGAATTCAAGCCAATCATCCGAGACCCGCACAAGTCCGCGAATATGCTGGAACAGCCGGTCGCGCCCGTTCCCGTGCCGCAGCCGCCGTCTGATCCGATCGAACAGGTGCTTTCCCCACGTGAAGTGAGCGAAGGGCTTGCCAAAGCCGATCCGCTGACCCGTCATCCGCGCGTGTCGAGCATTATGCTCAGCGTGGTGTTCTGTCTGCTGCTGCTTGCCGCCGCGGTGGGCGTCTGGTGGTTGGGCGTGCGCACGATGGAAGGCCAAAGCTATGAAGACATGGTCTGGTCGAAATTCGATGCGGCCCTGCCGGGATGGCTGGAACCGGTCGTGCATGTCTTCACCATTTCCACCGTTGTAATCGCAACAAGCGCGATTATGTCGATAATCGCCCTCGCCGTACTTATCGTAAGAAAACGATGGCTGTTGATTGCTCAACTGGCGGTATTCGGCGGAATCTGCTTTGCCGCAGCAGAGTTGCTGAAGCCGCTGCTGCCACGTCCGTACTTAATCAATCTGGAATCAAATCCCAATAATTCCGCGCCTTCCGGGCATGTCATACTCGCCGCCGCGGCAGGAATGATCCTACTATGCGCCGTGCCTCGCGTATGCCGTGCGCTCGTTGCCGTGATCGGCTGGCTGTATGCGGTACTCGTCGGATTGTCGGTGATTGCGGGACAGTGGCACCGGCCGACCGACGTGATCATGGCGTTGCTGATCGTCGGCGGAGTGGCAATGATCACGCTTGCCGCGACGTTTGCGAACGGCATGGATGAGCCCGGTTCGCGTGCGTCGTCGCCTTCCGTGCAGATCGTCGGCAGCGTGCTGTTGACGTTCGGCGTGCTCGGCACCCTGTATGGCGCATACATTATTTGGCAGATTCAGCCGGGACTTGCGATGAGTGCGGAATGGACGAATTCCGGCGCGCACCTTTCCACGGTGATTCTGACGGCTTCCGTTGCGTCGTTGGTGTTC
>ENA-OWOA01000198-OWOA01000198.1-gut-metagenome-genome-assembly--contig:-NODE-198-length-17283-cov-3.207137_pt1 | contig 17283 bp, 9 predicted proteins | sample MGYA00248251_ERZ651780 | MGnify/ENA primary metagenome ERZ651780 (study PRJEB26908, sample SAMEA4031714) | gut metagenome | biome: gut; feature: normal infant; material: stool | place: China | collected 2015 ... | reverse complement strand
TATCATTTCCAACAGATGAAGTGTAATATTTGGTAGAACCATCTGATGAGATATATCCTACTTTGCCATCAACAACATCTTCTTCCTGAATAATTCCCTGTGTCTTATAACCGAAAAATAGTCCCGGAGCCTCACCCTCAATAAAAACATTTGCAGGTCCAAAATGATCGCCAATCGTCTTACCTAAATAACCACGTACTCCTTTCAAGGAACCTATATCAGAAACTTCCAAACCTAAATTCTCAATCGTAGTCTTGTTGAAACCAATATTTCCGCCTACATTCCACTTCCACCCGTTACTGCGAATAATATCAGCATTTAAACTAAACTCAAAACCTTTATTCAACAACGAGCCTTCATTTATCATCACTGTTGCAAATCCACTGGAATATGGCAGAGCACGCTCAACCAACAAATCTTTTGTGTTTTTACGGTAATAATCAAATGCACCATTCAGGCGACCATTAAAGAAACCAAAGTCAAGACCAACATTCCACGAAGAAGTACGTTCCCACTTCAAACCCTCATTTTGCAGACTTTTGATTTGCATAGACGTCAGTTTATTCCCATCTCCATCAGCATAGTCCACCTTATTTTCATAAATAGATAGAGACTGATATGGATCAATACCCTGATTACCTGTCTCGCCATAACCAACACGTACCTTCAACTGACTTAGCCAATCAATGCTCTTCATATAAGCTTCCTGTTCCATACGCCATGCTAATGAGAAAGACGGGAAATATGCCCAACGATTACCCTTTTTAAATTTACTGGATCCGTCAGCACGCAATGAAGCCGTCAACAAGTACTTATCATAAGCAGATAAATTAACACGTCCTAAATATGAAAGTAATTGATAATCTTTTTGTATAGGCTGTTTTACATCCACTTTTCCTGCATTAGACAATCCTTTAGTACGTAAGTCATAGATAGAAAAAGTATTGCCTGAAACATTCTCTGTCAGAAAATGATATTCATCATAAGTGATACCCGCTGTTGCCGACAGACGAAAATCCTTAGTCAAGTCCATATTAAAGTTTAACAGGTTTTCCACTGTATAATTAGACTTATTGACATTACTGATTGCCAGTAAACCCTTCACATTTTCTCCCGGAGGTAACTGAATCCCATACCAACGTTTACGGTCATTGACAATTATATTCCCCCCTGCACGCAGACTATACGAGAAATATTTATTAATGTTCCAATTCAGATTCAAGCTTCCATTAAATGTCTTATTATTAGTAATATCATCATAATCATTTACCCAACTAAATACATTCATTTTTGATTCCAAAGCACCCGGATCATCATCAGGAACAATATAAGGAGCTGTATCAAGAACCGTACGAGCCAAAGATCCGGCAACGCCTCCGGTTGTATTACCGCCCGTCATCATATCATTCTGCTTTAATGAACCGCTCAATATCAAATTTAAAGTTACTTTTTTAGATAATTCAGCAGTTAAATTAGCACGCAAGTCACCCTGTTTTATTCCTGTATTTTCTACGATACCATTAATATCCTTAAAGTTACCGGAGATATAATATTTCATACCGGCAGTTCCTCCACTGACAGAAGCCGAGTAGACCTGTGAGAAAGCTGATGTATATGCTTCTTTTTGCCAGTTGCGATAGGTAATAACCTTATATAATTCCGGATTATTCGGATCTGCCTGATAAGCGGATTCATTACCACTAAATACGTAACGCATTTCACCATTAGGTTGCAGATAATATCGCGGTTGGTCTAATTTAGAATTAGTGTAATCGGCATACTCTTCCAAATTTAACATATCGTGCAAGTTACGTGCATTAGCTATCGTAAAGTTCGCTGTGACATTTACTTTTGCCTTTCCGGCCTTTCCCTTTTTAGTTGTAATAAGAATTACGCCATTGGCACCACGAGAACCATAAATCGCAGTAGCAGAAGCATCTTTCAAGACGGTAATATCCTCAATATCATTAGGATTTATTGCACTCAACGGATCTTGAGCTATTTGGAAGTCACCACCTCCCACAGCAGACTCGGCAAACTCACCAGTAGATGCTTGCGGCACATTATCAATCACATATAACGGCTGATTATCTCCACGTAATGAGTTAGCACCACGAATAGTGACAGAAGAAGCAGCACCCGGAGTAGACATTGAAGCTGTTACATTTAAACCTGCAATCTTACCTTGCAATAGCCCGTCAATAGATACAGCTTTTGAAGCATCATTCGCATCAGGACGAAGACTGGCTGTAGCGCCTGTTAAATCGCTCTTTTTAGCCGTTCCATAACCAACAACAACTACTTCATCCAAATTTTGTGCATCCTCTTTTAATTGAACGTTAATTTTAGTCTGATTTCCAACCACTATTTCTTGTTTGGAATAACCGATAAAAGTAAAGACCAACACTGATTTTGAGTTTGGAACGGAAATGGAGAATTTTCCATCAATGTTGGTAATTGTCCCATTAGTAGTACCTTTTACTTGTACATTGACACCAGGCATACTTTCATTTAGAGCATCCACTACCTGACCGGTAATGTTTTTTCCTTGTCCCATAGATTGCGCTGCAAACGCAAACAATGTGATGAAACATAGCAGAAAAACTTTTGATAGGTTCTTCATAGAAGTCATTTTTATAAATTATTAAATTTAAAGATTAAAAAGCTTATTCCAGATTTTTTGCTGAAATCCATACGCAAATATAGACGTGGTTACTGAATATGCATGTTCTATTTTAGCTACTATTTTTCCAATTTTGTCTAAAATCATCCATTTCATCGATATATCTAACCATCATAGACATTGTTGGACATCTTACGAATCAAAAAAAGAAAGCGGAAGTATCCATTCTTGAATATTCCCGCCTCCTTTATATTTTATCCTAATATAACTACAACAATTTTCCTATGAAGATATATTATAGGTTTTCTATATCAGAAGATTGAAGACCCGTATATTTGATAATTATATCAATGGATATTCCGTCCTCTCTCATCTTCCGAGCAATTTCAATTTGCTTCTTTTGCTCTCCTTTCTCCAACCCTTTCTCCAACCCTTCCTTCATCCCTTCTTTCATCCCTTCTTTTATTCCCTCTAGCCTTCCTTTTTTCACTCCTTTTTCCAACCCGGCCTTCATCCCTTCCTTTAACCCTTCTTCAGCCGCTTTTCTCCGCATCTCTTCGTTTTTACGCCGTTCATCCTCCTCTACAATTTGGTTGACCCTATACCGATCTAATGCCTTATCATAAGCGATACGATTTTCTTCCGAAAGATCGGCAACTGCTGCCAATCTCGCCAGATGTTCAAACACTTGTTCTTTCAAAGCATCCGGCATTCTATTCCAATTGCTCATATTCTTCAGTGCATAAATTAATTTATCATATAATGTATGGCAGTCCGACAAATCCTTTGTAAAATAAGGAAATTGCAAATAAATCTGCCGGAGATGCGGATTAACAATCTTCCCTGTATCACGGTCGGAAAGAACCGTATCCGTACGGAATTTAGCCTCTAAATTTTCCTCTTTGAAATTCATCAGGAAAATTCCATATATAGTAGGTAGTCTATACTGCTTTCCATAAGAGACAAGTGGTTCTCTTGCAGTCATCGGATCTTCAGGGACAGGGACTTCTTTTGAAGAAGGAGATTCTATCTGCCGACTCACAGCACGACAAACATAATAAAGTGTACGATCTAAAAAATTACTGTGCCAACGATTCTGCATCTCCACGATAATATACTCACCACTTGCTGTACGGCAATAAAGATCATAAATGATACCTTTATCACTCACATTGTCCGCATGATCTTCCTTATCCAGAAAAGTAAGTTCTGTAATATGATGTTCACCTGCAAGTAGTTCGTTCAACAAAGTGATGAGCAAATTCTTACTGGCCGGTTGACCAAAAATAATTTTAAATCCTATATCAGTAAAAGGATTGACGTATTTGGACATGATATTCTATTTTTAGCAAAGGTAACTATTTAAATCCATAAACATAAAAAACAATCCCAAACTTTACGGATTTATAGCCTTTTATAGTAAGCCGTCTCCCTTTCAATTCCTCCAAACAAACAAGAGAAATGTTCTATTTTTCAGATTAAGAAAGAAAACAAAACTATTGAAGATGGGAATCCGGAATTAAAAGCATCCATATTATCACATATATATGCATATTACCACCACAATACAGCATATATTTTCAGATGATATGCGTTTTCTTTAAAGAAATAAATGATTTTCCTCGGTGAGCAATAAGCCATTCCTCGGTGAGGAACACATCCTTCCTCACCGAGAAAGCCTTCCATACTCACCGACCAAGTTATAAAAGCCCTCGGAAAAGCCCGTTTATAGGCTAGTTCATCATCACAAGCGCACAAAAGAAAAATGATAAAGCAAACTAGATACGGGCAAACAGTAAGCATATAGATAGCAATACAGAGGAATTATTTATTTTTAGACAGGAATTATCCAGGACAACAAACAACCCTACATTCTTTCATCCAAAATGCAGAGCGTTTTTTCCTTCACCACAAACAAGTGACTGATATATTAAAAACAGAAAGAATAGAATATACCCTTTTTCAGATCAGCACATTTCTAATCCCATCCTTTCAACAACCATACTCTTTCAGCGTCTGCATCAACTTCGCGCCATTGATCGGCTTCACCAGATAATCATCACAACCGGCTTTCAACGCAGCTACCCGGTCGGCATCAAAGGCATGAGCAGTCAGGGCGATAATTGGAATTTCCGCATTGAACTTCCGGATCTCCGAAGTTGCAGTACGCCCGTCCATAACAGGCATCTTCATATCCATCAGTACCAAATCCACCGGTTGGGTACGGACAATCTCAACTGCCTCCAGTCCATTCGGTGCGTGTAACAACTGGCATTTGTTTTTCAAGATAGAAGATACCAAAAAGAAGTTACTTTGAATATCTTCAACGACTAGCACTCTTTTAGGTACTTTCTTTGTTTCTTCGGAGTCAAGAACGTTTTCATTATCTGCATCCTTCTCATTATTCCGACGTGAAGAAGTCGGCTCGCTGTCAACCGAATCGAACTGGCATGGCAAAACCGCCCAAAATAAAGACCCTTTATCAAATTCTGACTCAAAGCCTATCTCTCCTCTGCAAGCCTCAACAATGGCTTTACAAATGGACAATCCCAATCCGGTTCCCTGTGCAAATTCATCCAGTTTCTCAAAACGATGAAATACTTTATCTTTTTTATCCTCCGGTATGCCGATACCTGTATCGCGAACGTAAAGACGAATATCTCCGTCTATCTTTTCATACCCCATTTCAATAGTTCCTTTGGAGGTATATTTGATAGCATTAGTTACAAAGTTAGTGAGAATCTGCGCTAACCGGTTTTTATCCAAACGAACGGTACAGGTTTCATAAGGATTCACGGGAACTAACCGAACCTGCGGATTTACTACACGACGATGCATCGAAGCAGCTAATTCGTTGAAATAAACAGCCAAATCAAAATCTTCGTATTTCAGTTCTACCGAGCCGGCTTCTATTTTCGAAAGATCCAGTATGTCATTAATCAGTTTCAAAAGCAACTCATTGTTGGCATTGATAATCTGAATAAATTCTTCTTTTTCTTCTTGATCTTCCGTCACCATCAATAAATCGGAAAAACCAACGATAGCATTTAACGGTGTACGAATTTCATGGCTCATATTTGCCAGAAAGGCGGATTTCAACTTATCGGATTGTTCAGCACGACTTCTTGCCATTTCAAGTTCACCTATCATGTGCTGTCGCTCGGTAACATCATCTACGCGAATCACGACACCGTCAACATCTCCCTGTTCATTAAATATGGGAGTAGCAAAAACTTCTATGACATGCTTGTTATCCAGATTAAACAAGATAGACTCTACCTGACCGGATTTCCGGGCACGTTGCATCACACAATTCTCACAAGGAGTAGTGCGATTATGGGCTGTCAGATAGCAAGGTTCTCCTTTTTTGTAAGCCTCATAAGAAAGGCTTTTACTACAAAGCGAGATATTCTCCCATTGTACGATATAGTCGTTCGCAATATATGCCAATCCCGAATTAATATTGTTCAATACCAATTCATTCTGACGAATCAAATGGATCATTCTTTGTTCGCTCTCAAGAAGTTCTTTTTTCGAACGCACAACCTCTTCGTAAAGATTGTCATATTTGTTTTGCCACAGAACACGTTCGGTGACATCTTGGCTTATCACCATATAATTCGTAATTTCTGACTTTTCATTATGTACGAAAGAAACCGTAATCTCGAAGAATTTTATACCGGACAGGTTAGTAGGAAAAAGACGACGCAAGTCATCAAAATCATATTTTGCCACAAAGCGTACAGTTTCTCCTTTTCTGACCTGTTCCTTGATTTCATCAGAGAAACTGGTGTAGTTGAATAGATTATAGCCCAAAATATCCTTTTTGTCTTTTATCCCCATTGATCTCAACCGTGAATAATTGACATCTATCATGAGACCGTCCTTATCATACAATTCCAAGCCTACAGACAAGTCATTAAAGATATTATGCAATAAGTTATCAGCTATCCCATTTACCAAAGTCTGTTCCATGCAGCAAAATTTGTATAGTATTACAATATTGATTGTTTATCCAAGCAAAGTTACTTCAATATTTTGTTACATAGAAAGAAAGAGGCCTTTTAGCCTCTTTCAGTATCTTTATTTCGCATTTTGGTATAAGAAGCCTTCTGCTTTCGCTAATGTTTCCGGTTTGCCTATATCAATCAGATGCAACTTTTCTGTCAAGTAACCACCATAGTTTACTTGCCGGCAAGTGGCAAGATAGAAATCCATGATAGAGAATTTTCCATCCCATGAGGGAGAGGTCATCCATTGAAAAATGGCGGGCGAAAGTACATGGATGCCACTGAATGCATATTCTTGATAAAGGGAAGAATCATACTGAAAACCTTCCGGTTTCACTTGTTCCGTATCCTTGTTTATCCATCCGCAAAGTCTCTTATCTGTATCAAAAAGAAGATAGCGGGAGGTTTTACGTTGGCTGGCCAGTAAAGTGGCAACAGCACCGCTTCGTAAATGGTAGTCATATAATTCTTTCAGATTCACGTCTGAAAGAATATCGACATTGTGTATCAGGAAAGGCTCATCGGAGTTTTCAAAGAAAGAACGGGCTTTCTTAATTCCCCCACCGGTGTCGAGCAACAGATCGCGTTCATCGGAAATATGTATGATAAGCCCAAAATTCTCATTGGCTTCTAAGAAATCAAGTATTTGTTCGCCAAAATGATGGATATTAATCACTATTTCTGTGAATCCGGCAGCTTTCAGTTTTAAGATCACATGTTCCAACATCGGATGTCCGGCTATGGGAACCAAAGCCTTCGGCATGGTATCGGTGAGCGGCTTCAGCCGGCTACCCAAACCGGCTGCAAATATCATTGCTTTCATTCTTTCGGTTACTTTCTTCTTTAATATTTACTCTTCTTAGATTGTTGCCTCAAACGTATGTTCGATATTCTGTTCCCGATGCACCAGTTCGACTTTCACACCAAATTTCTGATTCAGGTGCTCTGCCAGATGCTGGGCAGAATAAACAGAACGATGCTGTCCGCCGGTGCAACCGAAGCAGACGGACAAATTGCTGAATCCGCGTTCCATATAACGTTGCACGGAGGCATCCACCAAAGCATAGACATGATCGAGGAAACGGAGTATTTCTCCATCTTCTTCCAAGAAAGTGATTACAGGTTCATCCAGTCCGGTGAAAGGTTTGTAACGCTCATACTTACCGGGATTATTCACGGCGCGACAGTCGAATACATAACCTCCTCCGTTACCCGTGGAGTCATCAGGAATGCCTTTCTTATAAGCAAAGCTCATTACTTTGACAGTTAGCTGCCGCTTTTTCAGATCATCCGTAAACTGTTTCAGTCCGGTAAGCTCCCGCAAAACGTTACAGAGATACGGATATTCCGGATATTCTTCTTTCAACAATTCACGCAGGTTCTCGATAGCATAGGGAACACTTTGGATAAAATGCGGTTTCTTTTCGAAATAGCCACGGAAACCATAAGCTCCCAGCACTTGCAACGTACGGAAAAGGACAAAGTGACGAAGCTGGCTATAAAAATAGGATTCGTCAATCGGTTGGTATTTGCGAAGAGCTTCCATATACTCTTGCAGCAGTTCTTTACGAAGACTATCGGGATATTTCGCTTTCGCTTGCCACAGGAAAGAGGCTATGTCGTAATAGAACGGGCCTTTGCGTCCGCCCTGAAAGTCGATAAACCACGGTTCCCCGTCTTTTATCATCACATTACGGCTTTGAAAATCACGATACATGAAAGTAGCGGAAGAACTGCGGAGCAAGACATCGCTCATTTTTTGGAAATCATCTTCCAGTTTGTCTTCCTGAAACTCCATGCCGGTAGCTTTCAGGAAGCAATATTTGAAGTAATTCAAATCCCACAGAATAGAGCGTTGGTTGAACTCCGGTTGAGGATAACAGCGGGAAAAATCAAATCCATCCGCCCCGGCAAATTGAATAGCAGGAAGCAGACGAATCGTTTTGCGAAGCAACTCTTTTTCCTCTTCGGAAAAGACACTGGTAGCACGTCCTTTCTCTATGGCATGGAACAACAGAGTATCGCCCAAATCTTCCTGCAAATAATAGGTTTTATCTTCCGAGGCAATGCGCACTTCGGGAACAGGCAGTCCACATTTGCGGAAGTGTCCTGCCATATAAAGAAATGCCTCATTCTCATCAATAGAAGCCCCGTAGACTCCAATCAATGTTTCTATACCCGTCAGCCGAAAATAACGGCGGTTGGAACCGGAAGACGGTAATTCTGTTATGTTTTCAGCAGGAACGCCCGTATATGACTGATAAAGTTTCTGTAGTTCTTCGGTAATCATAGTCGTATATTTTCGAGCAAAGATAAGCATAAAAACTAAAAAATAAGAGAGGGGATTTAACTAATATTCATCCGAATACACTATCTTTGTTTCAGTTTAACTGACCTGATCTCATGAGAACAAAAACCTTTTTACTACTATGCATTGCATTTATCACACTGTTTATCGGCGTTTCCACTCTTCAAGCCGGTCATTATTACTATAAGCAAATCTCCCTAAAAGATGGTCTTCCCTCTACCGTGAGATGTATTTTAACGGACAAACAAGGATTTGTATGGATAGGAACCCGTTCCGGATTAGGGAGATATGACGGACACGAACTTAAAAAATATATTCATCAGGCAAATAACCCTCATTCCATTCCTCACAATTTAATCTACCAGATGATAGAAGACGAACAAAACAATATCTGGATTCTGACAGACAAAGGAGTGACACGTTATCAGAGGCAAAGCGATGACTTTTTTATACCGACTGATGAGACAGGAAATAATATCATCGCCTATTCCGCCTGCCTGACTGATGACGGAGTGTTATTCGGTTCAAAAAATAAAATCTTTTTCTATAATTATCAGGATACCTCTTTACGCCTCCTACAAACATTTGACTTAGAACCCAATTATAATGTGACTCTACTAAATCTATGGGATAAACACACATTACTCTGTTGCAGCCGGTGGCAAGGACTACTCCTGCTCGACCTGAATACCGGAAAATGCCGACGTCCTCCTTTCGATTGCGGAAAAGAAATCATGAATGTACTCATAGACTCACAAAAAAGAATCTGGGTAGCTCCCTACAATGGAGGGCTGAACTGTCTGACACGCGACGGTAAACTACTGGCTACATATACTACCCACAACTCCTCTTTAAGCAACAATGTCATACTAAGTCTCGCCGAACGGGAAGGAGAAATCTGGATTGGAACAGACGGAGGAGGCATTAATATTCTCGACCCGGAAACAAGACGTATTTCGCTGTTGGAGCATATGCCCGGAAGTGACAACTACTCACTCCCCGCTAACTCTATTTTATGTCTGTACAACGACTGCAACAATAATATGTGGGCAGGTAGCATCCGTAACGGACTAATCAGCATCCGGGAAGTTTCCATGAAAACGTATACAGATGTACCTCCCGGCAACGACCGCGGACTAAGCAACAATACCGTTCTAAGTCTTTTCCAAGAATCCCAAGACCAAATTTGGGTCGGTACAGACGGAGGAGGCATCAACAGCTTTAACCCACTCACAGAGAAATTTACCCATTACCCTTCCACCTGGGAAGACAAAGTAGCCTCTATCTGTCAGTTTACTCCCGGCAAATTATTAATTTCTCTTTTCTCACAGGGAGTATTTATTTTCAACCCGGCAACAGGAGAAAAACAGCCTTTCACCATTGTTGACGCTAAAACGACAGCACTCTTGTGCAATCGAGGCAAGGCTGTAAATCTACTTCGGAACACTCATCACAATATTCTGTTCCTTGGAGAACATATCTATATCTATGATTTGAATACACGTACTTTCAGTACCGTTATAGAACAAGAAGAGCAGGAAATTATCGGTGCTCTCTTACCGATCGACAATTATAAGAATATCACTTATCTAAATGATACGAAGCACATATATGAACTGGACAACCATACCAACCGGCTGAAAGCCCTATACAGATGTTGGAAAGATACAACGATCAACTCTGTTGCACGAGACGAAGAGGGAAATTTCTGGATTGGAAACAACTACGGATTGGTACACTACAATCCTGCCACCAAAATACAGACACCAATCCCGACCTCTCTATTTAGTGAAATCACATTGATCGCATGCGACCAGCAAGGAAAAGTATGGATAGGAGCCGACAGTATGCTTTTCGCCTGGCTCATCAAAGAGAAAAAATTCGTTCTATTCGGTGAATCAGACGGTGTAATCCAAAACGAATATCTTTCCAAACCTCGTCTATTAAGTATGCGGGGAGACATCTACATGGGTGGAGTGAAAGGGTTACTGCATATTAACAGCAAAATACCATTAACCACTTCCGAACTTCCCCAACTCCAATTATCAGATGTCATCATTAATGGAGAGTCAGTAAATAACGAATTAACGAATCATCCAACAGGGATTTCTGCTCCCTGGAATAGTAATATCACTATTCGAATCATGTCGAAAGAAAAAGATATTTTTCGACAGAAAGTGTACAGATACCAAATAGAGGGGCTGAATGACCAGCAAATCGAATCATACAATCCCGAACTGGCCATACGTTCACTTCCTCCGGGAAGTTATAAAATCATGGCGTCCTGTACCGCCAAGGATGGTAATTGGATTCCCAGTCAGGAAGTACTGGAATTGACCATCCTTCCTCCCTGGTATCGGACATGGTGGTTTATTCTTTGTTGCGCCGTTTTTATTGCTGCCGCTATTATCGAAGCTTTCCGAAGAGCATGGAAACGTAAAGAAGAGAAGTTAAAGTGGGCAATGAAAGAACATGAGCAACAGGTATATGAAGAAAAAGTACGTTTTCTTATTAATATCAGTCATGAGTTGCGTACACCTTTAACGTTAATATACGCACCACTTAACCGGATATTGAAATCCCTTTCTACCGAAGATACACAGTATTTGCCAATAAAAGCGATCTACCGTCAAGCGCAGCGAATGAAAAACCTTATTAATATGGTACTCGATGTACGCAAGATGGAGGTTGGAGAAAGCAAATTGCAGATACAACCGTATGTTCTCAATCAATGGATTGAACATGTATCCCAAGATTTCATCAGTGAAGGGGAAGCAAAGAACGTCCATATCCGTTATCAGCTTGATCCACATATCGATACTGTAAGTTTTGATAAAGATAAGTGTGAGATTATTCTAAGCAATCTGCTTATCAATGCCTTGAAACACAGTCCACAGGATGCAGAAATAATAATTATGTCAGAGTTGCTTTCTGAAAAGAATCGTATACGTATCTCCATCATTGACCGGGGAAACGGATTGAAACAAGTAAATACACAGAAACTCTTCACCCGTTTCTATCAGGGTACAGGAGAACAGAGCGGCACAGGGATCGGATTGTCTTATTCCAAGATTCTGGTAGAACTACACGGAGGTTCCATTGGTGCGCAAGATAATCAGGATGCCGGTGCGACATTCTTCTTTGAACTGCCCTTAAGACAACAATCAGAAGAGATTATCTGCCAACCGAAAGCATATTTGAACGAATTGATGAGTAATGATAGTAAAGAACAACAACCGGAGGAAGATAATTTCGATACGAGTCCTTACAGTGTTTTAGTAGTGGATGATAATCCGGACTTGACGGACTTTCTGAAAAAGTCACTAGGAGAATATTTCAAAAGGGTAGTGATTGCTTCGGATGGTATGGAAGCCCTTCAACTGACCAAAAGCCATGCCCCGGATATTATCATCAGCGACGTGATGATGCCGAGAATGAATGGATATGAACTATGCAAAAATATAAAGGAAGATATTACGATCAGTCACATTCCTATCGTTCTGCTGACAGCAAGAGATGATAAACAAAGCCAGTTGAGTGGTTACAAGAACGGGGCGGATGCTTATCTGACTAAACCTTTTGAGATAGAAATGCTGATGGAAATCATTCGCAACCGGTTGAAGAACCGCGAATCTATCAAGAAAAGATATTTGAATACAGGATTAGTCCCTGCGCCGGAAGAGAGCACTTTCAGCCAGGCAGATGAAACATTTCTGCTGAAACTGAATAAAATTATTCAGGAACATCTGGATAGCAGCAATCTGGACGTCACTTTTATCTGCAAGGAGATAGGTATGAGCCGGGCTTCCCTTTACAATAAGCTAAAAGCTCTGACCGATATGGGAGCCAATGATTACATTAATAAATTCCGGATGGAGAAAGCGATCACATTAATCACCAGTACGGACATGTCGTTCACGGAAATTGCCGAGAAGGTCGGTTTTACTACTTCACGCTATTTCAGTACGGCTTTCAAACAATATACCGGAGAAACGCCGACTCAATACAAAGAAAAGCAGAAACAGGAAAGAAAAAAAGAGCAATAAGAAGCTACCCGGAAAATAAATATTTTTTAGGCACGGATTACACAGATTTCACTTCTTTTTATAGTTGTTTTATGATAACTACCATTTTTAAAACCGTGAAATCCGTGTAATTCGTGCCTAACATTTTAATATATTGCAAGTTTCATTGCTTACTCAACCATTGACTTTTTTATAGTCTTCCAGGAACTTCTTCAATCCCGAGTCAGTCAGCGGATGATTGAGCAATCCTTTAATAGCGCTCAACGGGCAAGTAGCAACGTCGGCTCCTACTTCTACACATTCGATAATGTGTTTCGTATTACGGATGGAAGCAGCCAATACCTGTGTTTTATAGTCATACGTACGATACATGCGTACGATATCCCCCACAAGCCTTACTCCATCTTCACAAATGTCGTCCAGACGGCCGACAAAAGGTGAAACATACGTAGCTCCGGCTTTAGCTGCCAGCAATGCCTGCCCTACTGAAAAGACTAATGTACAGTTCGTGCGGATTCCCTTTTCCGTAAAATGCTTGATAGCTTTAATGCCATCGGCAATACAGGGAACTTTTACTACAATATGCGGATTGAGCGCGGCAAGTTCTTCGCCTTCACGAATCATTCCTTCATAATCGGTTGCTATCACTTCGGCACTTACATCTCCGTTGACGATCTCGCATATTTTAATATAATGCTCACGCTGATTCTGCGTTCCTTTGATACCTTCTTTCGCCATCAGCGAAGGGTTGGTAGTCACTCCGTCAAGTACTCCGAGGTCATAAGCCTCCTGGATTTGCTCCAGATTAGCTGTGTCAATAAAAAACTTCATACTTTTAATTTTTAATGGTTAACGATCTAATAGTCAAAGATAAGAATTTATTTTTATTCATCCCTGATTAAGCAATCGTAATTGACGAATCAAGATATACATCCTGAATGGTATTCAATAATTCCACCCCTTCGTTCATTGGTTTCTGGAACGCTTTACGTCCGCTAATCAATCCCATACCACCGGCACGTTTGTTGACAACGGCTGTAATGACAGCATCACGCAAATCTGATTCTCCGTGAGATTCTCCACCGGAGTTAATCAAACCAACGCGTCCCATATAGCCATTGGCAACCTGGTAACGGCAAAGGTCAATCGGGTGTTCGGAAGCCAGTTCAGTATACATACGTTCGTCTACCTTGCCGAAGCCGATGGCTTTGAAACCACCATTGTTAGTAGGAAGTTTCTGTTTTACGATGTCAGCTTTAATAGTCACTCCCAGACGGTCGGCCTGTCCTGTTAAATCGGCAGCCGCATGATAATCGACAGCACCTTTCTTGAAATCATTATTACGCAGGTAACACCAAAGAATGGTTGCCATCCCCAGTTCGTGAGCATATTCAAAAGCTTCGGCAATCTCCACGAGCTGACGGCGGCTCTGTTCCGAACCGAAATAGATGGTGGCTCCTACCGCTACCGCTCCCATATTCCAAGCTTCTTTGACTGTACCAAACAGTACTTGGTCGAAAGTGTTGGGATAAGAAAGTAGTTCATTGTGATTCAACTTGACGATGAAAGGTATTTTATGGGCATATTTACGTGCTACGGAACCAAGGATACCAAAGGTAGAAGCGACTCCATTACAACCTCCTTCAATAGCCAGTTTCACGATATTCTCCGGATCGAAATAGATCGGATTGGGAGCAAATGATGCTCCGGCAGTATGTTCGATGTCCTGATCGACAGGAAGTATGGACACATAACCGGTATTTGCCAGGCGACCATGTCCCAACAGCGTTTGCAGACTGTTCAATACTTTGATGTTCCGGTCCGAATCAATCCATACTTTATCAATTGTATCGGGAGACGGAACGTGAATCAGTGATTTATCAATGGTTTCGCAAGTGTGGTCCAGGTAATAACAGGCCTTATCTCTTAATAATTCTACTACTTTACTCATAACTTCATTTTTTAATGTGTAACTTTTCTATTTTTTCTTTCCCTGATTGGCTACTGCTTCCATCAGTTTTTTGATCTCTTCCGGGTTTCCCAGGAAATAGTCGTTGGCCACGTTCAGGTTTTCATCAAACTCAAAAATGTAAGGCACAGCAGTAGGCAGATTCAGTTTTATGATATCTTCATCGGAGATATTTTTCAAATGTTTTATGATACCCCGCAGGCTATTACCATGAGCCACAACCAATAAAGTATGGGCCGTTTTCAGGCTGGGGAATATATCACTTTCCCAGTAAGGCATGATACGTTCAATGGTATCTTTCAATGATTCGGTACGAGGTAACTCCACGTCGGGCACTTCATGATAACGGTAATCAAAACGGGGATTTCTCAAATCACTTTCTGAAAGAGGATGGGGAGCTATATCATAGCTACGACGCCACACTAGCACTTGTTCTTCTCCATATTTCTCGGCAGTCTCGGCTTTATTCAATCCCTGCAATTCACCATAATGCTTTTCATTCAGGCGCCAGTTTTTCTCTACAGGTATCCAGTCCAGATTCATCTTATCGAGAACACAGTTCAAGGTTTTCACCGCACGCTTCAAATAGGAAGTATAAGCCTTATCGAAATTGAAACCATATTCTTTCAATGTCTCTCCGGCTTTTTCAGCTTCGGCAACTCCCTTTTCTGTCAGATCTACATCTGTCCAGCCCGTAAAACGATTTTCTTTATTCCATGCACTCTCTCCGTGACGAAGTAATACTATCTTTTTCATTTCTAAAATTCTCCTTTCTTCTTTTTATATATACAACAGATTGTTTCTTCACAAAGTTCACTAGAAAACAAATAGTTATCAATACCTAGAAATAATGATTCTTTCCGCAAAGAAGCGGGATGCAGTAATCAGGGACATAAAAAAATACCCTCCTCTAATTCTAAGCTTGCATTATGGATGATGATTCATCAAAGCAAGGTTATCATTAGAGAAGAGTAAGTCTGTTAAAGTAAAAAAGAGAGAGTTTATATATACAAGAAAATCTGTTCTACTTTTCTGTTCTTTTTAAAAAGTTCCACTGTTGAAGTCTACACATCAGCATCTTTTCCATAATAGGTTTCTTTCGTTTTTTTGATGTTCCGCAGCAAAGATGAATAGTGGCGATAGTTCATATCTCCTTCCTTACAAGCTGCCAACTGTTCCTTTACATGCTCTTCAATCTTGTCCAAATGTTTCTCCATAAAGAGTTGAATATCAGAACGGGTGACTGTCATATTCAAACTTGTATTATCTTTCTCATTAGGTTTAATCACACGCCCTACAAACGACAGATAAGTCCGGTGTGTTTGACGACGGAAATTGTTCTCCAACTCATTAGGATCGTTCAACGGTTTCCATACAGCGACAAATACGTCATTCAAATACTCGTCCAGTGAATACGGTTCGGGTACGCTGAAGGAAGTTGAATAGATATTGTGAAGCATTCCCGGCGCAAGCAACAAAGCTAACGCAGAACTCTGACGGTCGCTAATTTCATCTACCGCTTTCAGGCCTACACGACTTACCACTTCGTCCGGATAGAGCCAGAGGGGAGCTACGAACAAGTTACGTCCCAACCATTCAACAACCTCTTTTTGTATGCTACGCGGCACATAATCACGCCCTTTGCTATCCGGCACATTTTTGGTATAACGGCCTCCCAGATTTTTCTGTACTTGCAGCGTATACTTCAGGTATTGGACGCGAACTGAATTATAGATAGTATTCAAGTCGTCATACTGACCGTCGGGTTGCGCCGTCCAAGTCAGAATATTCTCCATCACTCTTTTCAGATTCTTGATACCATATTCATTAGCCTTCATATTATTGTCGCCCAAATCTTCGCTTTGGCTGCGCGGGTCAGAGCCTTTTCCTTCATCACCGATAAACAATAAACGATGGTCTCCTTTCAGTTTCTTGGTAACTTCGGCACGTAATGCCGCTTTCTCTTTAAAGGGGTCTTTAAATTCCGGACGATATTGATATCCCCATTTTATAGCCCATTTATCATAATCGCCAATGCGAGGGAAAAGTCCTTTTTCTGAAATCCGGTCTTCAGGCTGTGCCACATAATTGAATCGTGCATAGTCCATGATTGATACCGTATGACCGTTGGCTTCCACCCAGGCTTTATCACGTAACTTCTCTACCGGAGTAGCTGAACTGGCAGCCATATTGTGACGCAAACCGAGTGTGTGTCCTACTTCATGCGAGGATACAAACTGAATCAGAGTTCCCATTAATTTGTCATCAAAGGTCATTGATTGCGCACGTTTATCCAAAGGTCCGCACTGCACCATATACCATTTTTTAAGTAGGTTCATCACGTTATG